>ERZ827181.9-NODE-9-length-265135-cov-15.530976_pt1 | contig 265135 bp, 231 predicted proteins | sample MGYA00519778_ERZ827181 | MGnify/ENA primary metagenome ERZ827181 (study PRJEB31778, sample SAMEA3449273) | human gut metagenome | biome: human gut; feature: human-associated habitat; material: faeces | place: United Kingdom | collected 2010/2012 ...
TGTCACATAAAGGCACAGATATACTCTTTAAACACTACCGAGGAGTAGCGACTAAAGAAGATGCAGAGAGGTATTTCAATATTTATCCTCAAAAGCCTCTCAAAATGAATGAGTAACTGAGTAGTTGCCATCAAGATGGTTTTGATATAGTATTGGGCTTGATTTTATAGACTTATGGATATTCCCACTCAGCTTAAGATACTATTTTTGACGACGCTTGCCAATTGGATATCGAAGGAAAAGTCGCATATGATTGAGTATTTGCTGGTAGCCAATCGAATTTTAAAATCAAAGTTAGAACCCGGCGGCAGGCGTCGGCAGACCAGCTTCCTCTCGAGGATAGATTTTCTGAAATGTCCCATACTGGACCCGTTGGAATTACAATATTTCTTGGCTATGCAAAAAAACTCTTAAACAAATTCTTTTAAAATCCGTCTAATTATATAAAGCATTTTAAACAAAATTTTAATTATTCCGCAATACTGACATGAATACGGCAGGCAAATCTTGGTGCAATATTGAAAAATGGCTCGCTTCCGCCTATCTAGAGACTTGACTCTTTTGCGGCTATATTGAGAATCCAAATATCCGATTATAGAATTTTATATCATTTCGCTATTATATCTATACCCCACCAAAAATTCTATTATGCGGATTGCAATAACTTGATAACAACCATACTCCAAATATAATGAAATTTTTCGATAATAATTTTTCGCTAAAAATTTACAAATTTATCCCCGCCTTTTTATTGATGTTTGCGGTATCCTCATGCGCTTCGAGCAATACTGATTCACGCTCAAGCGATGACATGCCGCTGGATGCACCAAAACCGGAGAAGTCTGAAGAATTTGTTAGAAAGCAATCTGACATGGCGCATGAAATAGAAAAATATCCATTAGGAATCATAGGTGAAGTTGAGACTGTGCGTCTGCCCGATTTTAAGTCGAGCTTTGAGGCGAGAGTGGACACGGGCGCCACAACTTGCTCCATTGACGCTTTCGACATAAAGAATTTTGAGCGCGACGGGCGCAAATGGGTCTCGTTTAAGATAAAATCGCGCACATCGGGCGAACAAAAAAGTTTTGAGCTTCCGGTCGTAAGAATTGTTCCCATAAAGCGGCACGGCATGCCGGATCAGCAGCGCTTTTCTGTAATGTTAACTGTGAAAATTGGGCATCTGACGCTCGAACGCGAATTTACTCTTACAGATAGAAGCTCGTTTGACTATCAAGTCTTATTAGGCAGAAATCTCCTAAGCGGGATAGCAGTTGTTGACGTAACACGTAAAAATTCAATATAGCCATATGCAAGATAGTAAACATAGCCGCCGAACTGTATATTGGCTTACGGCAATCCTTTGCGCCGTGGCAATTGCAATCACCTTTGCAAAGGTAAAATACCTTGATTTCAGCTTTAACGATAAAGCGTCTTTCTACTATCAGGCAGATGCAACTCTCGCTTTTGAGGCAAAAAAAGGGGCTAATGTTAAGCTTAGTATATCTCTCCCCGAAAAAACCTCTTTATATTATTTTGGACGTGATCCGGCCGGAGATCCAAGATTTAAAATAATAAGGGAAAACGGTCTTGCAAGGGCGGCGGCTGAATTTGTCTGCACAAACAACGGATGGCAAAATATATCGTACAGATTTAAAATAATCCCAAAATCGGGAGGCGCGGAAAATACGGACTTTAACCTTCCCCCTCAAAACGAAAAATATCCGCAAGTATCTGACGAAATAAAGCTCGCCGCAGCAAAGCTCGTAAAAAAAATCGATCCTGAAGGCAATATGACATCGCGGAATTTTGCGCCGGCTCTTTTTAGGGAGCTTGCAGCAATGCCTCCGGATCAAAAGAAAATGTTTTCACAGCTGAGCGGTTCTTCTGGGACGCTTGAAGCAGCATACTTAATTTTGTCGCTAAAAAAAATACCGGCAAGGATTGTAAGGGGAATATTTTTAAACGAACAGTCTCGCAGTTCCCAAGCAGCGCAATTCTTGGAGGTTTGGTGCGGAGACTCTTGGGTGATGTTTAAACCCAGCTCAGGCGAAGAACAAAAGCCCAAGGACTTTCTGGTCTTACAGCGTTCGGGTAAATCTCTATACGAAATATCTGGAGCGTCAAATTCTTCCCTTAGATTTTCAGTCACAAAAGTTCCGCAGGGCGCAGCTTCTCTGAACAGAATCAGAGCCGACGTAATAGGCAAACAAAAGCTTTCCGATTTCTCTTTGTTTTCGCTTCCCGCATCAGAGCAAAACGTTTTCAAGCGACTTACGCTTTTGCCACTCGCAATCCTTTTTATAGTAATAGCCCGCAATATAATCGGGATACAGACAATGGGAACTTTTATGCCTGTTCTGATTGCAATGGCTTTTTTAGAAATGAATCTTGTTTCTGGGCTGCTTTGTTTTTGCATTATCCTCACTGTGGGGTTATCGATAAGATTTTGGCTTTCAAAGCTTAATTTATTGATGGTCCCACGAATATCTGCGGTTGTTGTGGTTGTTATACTTATCATGCAGGCTATAAGTATTGCCGGTAATCTTCTGAAGCTCCCGGATTTTATGAGCGTTACGTTTTTCCCCCTGATTATTATCGCTTGGACAATAGAAAGGGCCTCGACAATTTGGGAGGAAGACGGGGCGGGACACACGTTAAAGCAGCTTGCGGCAAGCCTTATCACTGCCGTATTTAGCTATCTTGTGCTGTCAAATTCCTATTTGCAGTACTTGTTATACACTTTTGCAGAGCTGAATCTTGCAATACTTGGAATAATCCTACTTTTGGGGACCTATACCGGATATAGGTTGACCGAATTGTTAAGGTTTAAATCTTTGGTAAACAAATGAGGTTTTCTTTTAAATTGCCGCAATTTGCCAGTCCCAAAAGCCTTCATGAAAATGGGGTTTTGGGAATGAATGAGCGCAACCACGCGTATATTATGCGCTACAACAACCGCAAGGACTATCCCGATGTTGACGATAAATTGCGCACAAAAAAACTTGCCGTAGAGCACGGTGTATCGACCGCCGAATATGTAGGGGCGATTGATTGCCAATTCCAAGTAAAAAGCTTTTTTGATATAGTCAAAGATGTTCCAGATTTCGTCATAAAGCCGGGGCACGGAAGCGGCGGCCGGGGAATACTCGTAATAACACGGCACGACGGCAAAACGTTTTATAAACCAAACGGCACAAGCTGCGACTACAACTTTATATACGAACATATATCAAACATTTTAAGCGGACTTTACAGTCTGGGCGGCAATCCTGACTACGCCCTATTTGAGAGATGCATAGATTTTTCCGACGTATATAGTCGTTTTAGCTACCAGGGCGTCCCGGACGTTCGTTTAATAGTATTTAAAGGCTATCCGATAATGTCGATGATACGGCTTGCCACAAAACTTTCCGACGGGCGAGCCAATTTGCATCAAGGTGCGATAGGTGTTGGCATAAGCATAAGAACTGGGCTTCCGTTGTTTGCTACGCAAAATAATAAGAGAGTTGAAGTCCACCCGGATACCAACGCTAACCTTTCTGAACTGAGAATCCCGTTTTGGGAAGAGCACTTGCGGCTCGCGGCACTTTGCGCGACAATGACTCCATTGGGATATTTTGGAGCCGATATATCAACAGACAGCAAGCGCGGGCCGCTGCTTTTAGAATTAAACGCTAGACCCGGCCTTGCGATACAAATAGCCAACGGGTGCGGCCTCCTAAAACGGTTGAAATTGATAGAGTCTTTGCCGGATAATGTCCACGCTACAATTGAGGAGAAAATTGAGTTCTCTAAGCAAAATTTCAGTTAAGAAAGCAATGTCATAAGAATTGCCTGCGTACGGGCTTTTGGCACATTTTTAAGACACCAGTTGTACTTCTAAATCCCTTGCAAAGAGGCGGAGAGTCATTCGCGATTTCAGGCGCAAAATTAATCGTAAATCTTCGATTGCTTTGCGGCTGCGTAAAAATCTTTCATTTCCTTTATCCGGGAAGCGTCTATTTCTTTAAGTTGCCGGCTTTTAGTACGTCGCTTTAACGGGGCCACAACGCCGCAAAATCCGCCATATTCCGTTATTATAAATTTCGGCTTTCAATTGAATACAAAAAATATTTAGACGCACTAATCCCCTTCCCGCCTATCTATTATTGCAAATATATTTTTTAAGGGTTTTCAACAAATAAAAACGGCCCGCTATTTCTTGCGGGCCATTTTTCATAAGTGAGAAAAGGATTTCCTATCTTTTCCTTCGGCTAAAAACAAGGCAAAGAGATATTGCGCCTATTATCGCCGCATAAGTCGACGGTTCTGGAACTGCAGTATATCCGTAATCGGAAAAATACGACACAACAAACGAAAGGTACTCTCCATCGTAAGAGAGGTCGCTTATATCGTCCGCTTTGCTCCATTCATTTTCTCCCGTAGCTTTATGCCATATGGTAAAGTCCAAGTCTTTCAATGTAGAATCGCCTATATAGAAACTAAAAACTACACTGTCGGTATCAGCCATAGTGACATCAAACGAGTATGCCGCAACTTTATAAAAATCCGACCCTAATTGCGCTGTAAGAGTATCTGTGGTTGTATTAACCGCATTTACAGTAGCGGAATCGGAATTAAATGCCATCTCTATAGTATCAGCACCGTCTTTTGCCAGAATTACCCTGCCATTATCAGCCACGGGCACAGATTCGCCGGCTGAGTCTATATTCATGGATTTGCCTTCCGAAACTTTAAATACGTTTCCCGAAAGTGTGCCTCCGTAAAGCTTTGTGTTGCCATAGGTTATTATATTTGCCGCCGAGACATTGTAATCACCGGCCCCCAAACCCGCTTTCGCAAAAAGCGCAATTGTGCCGTTGTTTTTGAGTGCGAGGTTGGAGTTTGAGAGAGTATTATTTCCGTCTATTCTAAGACCGAGTGTCGCACCGCTTTCAACATTTATAACTGAGGCCCCCAATTTGTTTTTTACGGTCATTGTTCCATCATTGACATTGAGTACATCTGTAAAATACTCCATAGAAGAATTAACAACAAGCTCGCCTGCTCCTGTTTTAGTGATTGTTGAATTTCCCAATCCTGCACTTGCGATGGAATCATATCCGTTAATTCCGTTGCCTATTGTAATTTTTGCATTGTCTGATGCGTTGAAGTTGAGATTTCCCGACTCTCCGACATAAGCAAAACCGCCGAGCGAATCATCTTTTACATCGGAAGAATTTGTTGCGAAATTTCCTATATTGCTGATGTCTTCTGTAGCATTGATGTTTATTGTCGCCTTTTCTACATATAAAGCTCCGCCAAGCCCGGATTTTATCGCCGAGTTATTTGTAAACGTATCATTTGTTGAAGTGACGACTGCATTGCCGCGGGCGTTAATGGCGCCGCCATGGGCCTTGCTATCGCTTATTACGGAATTACCGTCGTAAATATTACTGGTGGAGTCAATATTGCGTCCATTTGCATAAAAAACGCCGCCCCTGGCGCAATAGGACATGCCTTCTGATGAATTGCCTATAAACTTTGAATTGCTTGCGGAAAAACCTGCCGACGTTCCGTTAGATGCCACAGCAATGCCGCCTGGTAAATACGCAGTCTGAATCAAGCAGAATAAATTTGTCAGCGCTTCCGAGATTAACTTTAAAGTAATCGAGTATATCCAATAGATAAAACTGGTTGCGCCAATAAGAAAACCAATCCGCGGGAGTTTTTCTCGTAAGCAATATGTTTACCACCGTGACATCAGGTTTCTTAAATATATTGCAGATATTTACACCATCCATTTTTCAAGCTCTGGTGCAGGAATATTTGTAAAAAAATCAATCGGACATTCGGGTTAAATAGCCTCGCAGAAGTGAAAAAATTTAAGGTAGCCTTTAGGTATAATTCGTAAAATTTCGCCGAATAACTGCTCATTGCGACATTCGTATACACACTGTAATCGTCTTTATTCTCCCGATAAAACCAAGTTGCAATAAAGTTATCGCCGACTTTAGAAATACTAGACATAATAAGACCTCTACCGTTTTATTGAAATAGGAAATAAAACTTATATCTCAACTAAAAGATATAACGCGAATATTTGGGCATCCACCAAAGCAATTTCTCATTTATATATGGCATTAAGATCTTAGCTTAAAAATTAAAATCTTATGCGCGCATATAATTTGAGCCATAAATATTTTGAATGCTAAACTATATATACCTAATCTCATATTTCCGATAAGAGCGAATATATATAAGATGCTTCACAATAGTGAGATTAACGGAAATAATTTAGAACATTTGCACAACATATATTAAGTAGCGGCATGGATGCAGAAATCCGCGATGCGCGACTTATAAAATCAATCCTATTAAACTTGGCGTCAAAGCTGAGCAGAATGCTAAAAAGCAGAGGAAAATCCGCAAATTGAACGCTGGCTAATTCGACAACCGTGCATATTTTGTCGGAAAGCAAAATTTGCGCTCGATAATTTTACAATGCGCAAATTTTATTTTCTATGAATGGTGCGCACAACTTAAAGGCAGGCAGCACACAGCTATTAAAAAGCTCAATCTTGCAATATCTATAAAATTTTTATTAGATTTTTAAATAGCCAAAAACCTTGCGAAAATAGCTAAAAAGAATGCGGAAATCATTCGGAAGCTTTTGAGGCCAAAACAAGGAAATAATTAAACAGGAGATCTCCATTTTCAGAACTGCTAAAATATGAGTTTAGGGCAATGGGTGTGTCCATATTAAGAAAAGTCATTCCGTAATGTCTTGATATTATTGTCATCGGATAAATTTTTTTGCTATCGAGCTCTATAAGCCCCTCTAATGCGCCGTAATATAAATCAAGCATTAGCGCAATCTTACTTCCCTTTTCTATTTCCCGGCAATACGCGGATAACTTTAATCCGTCTTGAAATTTATTTTTGAATATATTTTCAACCTCATTCGCCGCAAGACGGTCATTTGCATTCTTTGATTTTTCAAATTTATGAATTTTGTTAATACTGACATCTTGATTACCGCTTATTTTAAAAGAGCAAACAAGTTTTCCAAACTTGTCCGCAATGTCTTTAGAGGGAGCCTTTAAAGCTTTCAAAAAATCGGATTCTCCGGATTTGCATAGATATATTTTTATATCGTATGACTGCGCAAATGCGCAAAGTGACAATAATACCGTTACAATGAATGTTATTATCTTTTTCATATATAATTTTTATAAAAGAAATAACAAGCAGTAAAGCCTTTTATTGCACCCTATAAAACTCTAATAAATTTTGCCGCATAATTGTTCCTCCGAACGTCGAGAATTTTATAAAAAAAACGCCCGAATTTATTTCAAGGCGTTCTTGTTTGTTATATGGATGTGTAAAGAAATCGCTACTTATTCCACGGAAGCTTTCCCAACAGTGACGCCATCGCGCAAGTGTTTGAAATGCCAGCGTACATTAATCCGCACCCGACAAACGCCGGCAAAAGCGCAAACCACACATTTATTGACATCGCCAAAACGCTCCCCAATAAGACGAGAGCCCCTGCTACTATGCGGACTTGCCTTTCCATCGACATCACCGTTTTTTCGTACACCAATCCGCTTTTTCCGATAAGCGATGAAATCCCGCCCTTTATTATTGCGACATTCGGATACCCTGCTTCTTCAAGCATTCTGGCAGCTTTGCTCGCGCGGAAACCGCTTTTGCAGAGAACGCATATTTTCTCTCCGTTTAGCCCGTAGTCTTTAATGAAGCTTTTTGCATCGAATTGCGGGAGTTCCACAAAATAATGTTTGCGCCTAAGCGCAATCTCCGTGTGTTCGCTCCCGTTTCTAACGTCGAGAATAACGGCGTCCGCCGGTATTTCAGCGTAGTCTAATTGGTTTTTGTACATATCGTCCATGTTTCGTTTATTTTGAATTTACAGCTTTCCAAGTAAGATATCCGCCGGAAAGATTGGCAGCGTTAAAGCCGTTTTGCTTTAAAATGCGCTCCGCGAGATACCCCCTCAGCCCGACTTGGCAGGAAGCCACCACCAGACGGCTCTTGTCTATCTCCGATAGCCTTCCCCTCAGCTGCCCGAGCGGAATATTTACGGAATTGGGGATTTTGCCGTTGGCGACTTCCGAGGGCTCGCGGACATCGAGGACTACCGCCCCGTCCGGAATATTTTCAGCATACACTGGGGTTGACTTCCCGGTAAGGACGTTGGAAGCCACAAAGCCGGCGTAGTTTACCGGATCTTTCGCCGAGCTGAACGGGGGCGCATAAGCCAATTCGAGCTCCCCGAGCGCGTCCGCCTTAAATCCTGCATACATCGCCTGCGCTATCGCGTCTATGCGCTTGTCGACCCCTTTTTCTCCGATAATCTGCGCGCCGTATATTGTTCCGTCGTCGCCGAAAATCAGCTTTATGTCCATTCGCGAGGCACCGGGATAATATGAGGCAGACGACGACGGATGTATATAAATCTTGCGGTATTTTTTCCCGTCTGCTTTAAGGCGTTTTTCGGTCATTCCGACACTCGCTGCGGCATACTTGCCGACTTTCACTACTGACGCCCCGTAAGTTCCCTTATAAACACTTTCGATTCCCGCTATGTTGTCGGCGGCAATCCTGCCCTGTTTATTGGCGGGTCCCGCGAGGGGGATATGTGTCCTTGAATTGAATATCGGTTCCGCAATTTCTACAACATCTCCAGCCGCATAAATATTTTCGTCGGAAGTTCTCATATGTTCGTCAACTTTTATGAAGCCGCCTTTTGAACATTCTATTCCGGATTTTACGGCGAGCTCGGAATTGGGCTTTACGCCGGTGGACGAGATTACAATGTTTGAGAAAACGCGTTCGCCGCCGCTCAGCACCGCGACTACCCCGCCCTCTGCATTTTCGTATTTTTCAACAGTGCGCCCGAAAATCAGATTCACCCCCATTGCCCGCAATTCGTCGGCGAGCGGGCGCGCCATTTCTTCATCGAATACGGGTAGAACATGGTGGCTGCGCTGTATTAGAGAGACTTCCACTCCTTTGTGCCTCAAATTTTCAGCGGTCTCCAAGCCTATAAAACCTCCGCCAACGATGGTGACTTTCGGGTTTGGCCCCGCGCCAGATAGGGCTGAAATTATATTGTCCATATCCGACATTATCCAAAGGTGGCGGACATTGGGGTTGTCGTCGCCCTCTGTCTTTGGAGTGAAGGCGCTCGCGCCGGTAGCTATTATAAGCTTGTCGTACGGCTCAAAGTATTCGCCTTCGCCGCCCTTTACGAGAACCCGCCTATTTGCCCTGTCTATTGATATGACCTCAGAGCAAACGCGGACTTCGATATTGAACCATGACGCGAATTTTTCCGGGCGCGTTACAATCAAGTCGTCCCTGTCGGCTATGACGCCGCCAATGTGGTAAGGCAGCCCGCAGTTTGCGTATGATACATATTTGCCGCGCTCGAGAATTAAAATTTCCGCAGCTTCGTTTAGGCGGCGCAATCTTGCCGCAGCGCTCGCGCCGGCGGCGACTCCTCCGATAATTACAATTTTTGCCTTATTCATAATGATTATTATTTGCTTTTATTGCTTAGGTTAAATTTTGCTTAAAACAAGTTTTTTATGCGTGCGGTTTAAAAAAATCACTTCCGGCGCGCGTGCCTGATTTATTTTTTTACTGAATTTTTCTTTTATTTTTGGGGCGAACCATCGGAACCACCTTTCAATATTCACGTAATTTATAATAACTTATGACGCGCAATTTGCGTTGCTTGCGAAAGGCTATAATCCCAGGGGTAATACGTATGCATCTTAATATTTTATGCTTGGTTAATTTTTAAATTGTTATTCCGATAAGAGATAAATATGAGGCAAATTCTAAAAAATATCCCCAAAGAAAAGGTTCTCAAACTCGCAGACTTAGTGGAAGTAAGACCGGGTGAAATAGTAAGCAAAACCCTTGCGCAGAACGACTGCGTAAGCATTACGCTTTTTGCCTTCGACAAGGGCGAGGAGATTGGCACGCACGATTCCACTGGCGACGCTATGGTGACAGTTCTTGAAGGCGCCGGGAGCTTCACTGTCGGAGGCGAAGCCCACATCGTAAAAGCTGGCGAAACTCTTGTTATGCCCGCAAAAATTCCCCATTCAGTATTTGCAGTCGAACCTTTTAAATGGATTCTCACTGTCGTATTTCCAAAATAAAGGCAAACATCTAAAACAATCAAAGGAACTGGCGTCGGAGTAATTCCGGCGTTTTTTTCATTTTACAGTCGCAGGCGATTGCCACACTAAGGACAGATTCTTGCAAAAATAGCGGCAAAATATTATGCATGCGGATTAGCGCTTGAATTGAGACGCAAATATCTATGGGAAATCAAATGAATACAGAGTTTTGTCTTATAGGCTGCCTTCAATAAGAATAAAAATGCGCTAAAAATAGAATTTTCCCGGGATAAATTGTTTGAAAAGTATAAACTTTGCGTTAACACTTAAAAACAAGCACTCAATCGATTGACCATGGGGAATAGAAGGGAATTCTTAAAAGTCTCGCTGGCTGCATCGGCGGGAGTCGCAATATGCGGCTGCTCAAGTAATGGAAGCACGGCAAAAATATTCGATGATTCCGAGAGAAACTGTTTAATAGCAATCTCGGAACAAATAGTCCCCGCCGACGAGCAGTGGGGCGGCGCGACAGAAGCCGGCGTCATAAACTACATAGAAAACTGGGTCGGCAAATATTATCCAGAAATGCTGCCTACTTATAAAAAGGGCATATCGGCTGTCCAAAACGCCTCGCAAAGGCTCTACTCTAAAAACTTTCAGGAGCTCGAATTTGATGTTCAAACCGATTTTCTAAAAAAAATGGAATCGGGAGCGCTCGACAAACAGGATTGGAAGGAAATTAACCAGCGCGAATTTTTTAAAGAGATGCGCGTGCGAACCATGCAAGGGTTTTACGGGCCGCCGCGCCACGGCGGAAATAAAGACTATATGTCGTATAAAATGTGCGGGCTGGAAATGCCGCATGTACTCGGTCAAAACAGATATTAAACGCGCATTAAAATGGAGATTAAACACGATAAAGTCGATGCGGTTATAGTCGGCGCGGGCGCAGGCGGAGGGATTGTCGCAAAACAGCTCGCCGTTGCAGGATTCAAATGCGTTTTGTTGGAAAGGGGCCAATGGCCAGACTATGACGACTCACCAAACGACGAGCTCATAAATCAGCGCACCCACGCAATACGCCCCCTACACTTCATGGACAGGCGCAAGTTTGTCGATCCCGAAAAGCCCTGGATTACAGACTCGTTTCTGAATGCAGCATGCGTAGGCTCGGGGACGGTGACGTACGGAGCGATGGCATGGCGGTTTATGCCCCAAGATTTCAAGCTCCACACTCTCTACCCCGACATAAAGGACTCCGCGCTCGCCGACTGGCCCATTACCTACGACGACCTCGAACCGTTTTACGAGCAGGCGGAATACGAGATAGGCGTATCCGGCGACCAGAGCCAAAATCCCTTTGCACCCCCGCGGAAAAAAGATTTTCCGATGCCCGCATTTGAATACAACAAAGAGGATAGGGAAGTTTTAATCCCCGCAATAAAGCGGATGGGCTTCCACCCCTACCCCATTCCCATGCTCCGCAATTCGGTAAGGTACAATGGCCGCGCGGCATGCCTTCGCAACCATACCTGCTGCGGATACATTTGTCCCTGCGACGCAAAAAACGGGACCCAAAATACAGTGATTCCCGTCGCGATAAAAAGCGGGAACTGCGAAGTACGAACAGGCTCGATAGCCTATGAAATTGTCATGGAAGGGCGGCGCGCCGTAGGTGTCAGGTATTTTGACCTCGACCAAAACTCACATTTTCAGCCGGCTTCGATAGTCGTATCATCAGCGGGTTCGTCCGGCACTACAAAGCTTCTTTTGATGTCGAAATCCAAAATGTTCCCCGACGGGCTTGGGAACAATTCAGACATGGTTGGAAGGTGCGCAAACTCGCACCATTACACCGGCGCATTTGGGCTATTTGATAGAGACGTTTCGTCAGAACAGGGGCCTGGAGCAACAGTTGCGTTTTCAGATTTAAACCATATGCCGGACAAAAAGATTTTTGCCGGGGTTTTGTGCTCTGAATTTTATTCGCTTCCGTGGGCCAAAACACAGATTAGGCCGCCGAATTCCCCAATGTGGGGGGCCGAGCACAAAAAATTTCAGCGCGAAAATTACAGGCGGATACTCAGAATGATAGGACCGGTACAGGAAATACCTATGTATGAGGCGCGGATAGTGCTGCACAAGACAAAAAAAGACGCTTTCGGAATGCCGATGCTCGCGACACAAGGCGGGAAACATCCCCTAACCGTAAAACAATCCAATATAATGTCTGACACTGCCAAGGCTGTATTAGAGGAAGCCGGTGCCATACAAACATGGAAGATCAACAGTGACCCGGGGCTTGGCTGGTGCAATGCGGGCGGGCAACACCAGGCGTGCTCATGCAGAATGGGGGATAATCCCAAATATTCAGTCGTCGATCCAAACTGCAAAATTTGGGGGACCGAAAATGTTTTCATAGGCGACGCCGCCGTGCATGTAAACAACGGCGGCTTCAATCCCGTCTTGACAATAATGGCACTAGCCTTCCGCACGGGCTCCCACATAGCAAAAACCTTCTCAAAGGCATAGAATGAAGAAGATTTTTTTAGCGTACATTATTGCAATAGCCGCCCTTTGCGCCCTCGCATTTGCCGGATACTCCTCATGGAACGCCGCCGACCCTGAATACACATGCGCGCAGTGCCACGAAATTAGGCCGACCCACGAGAAGTGGAAAGACTCTGCCCACGCGGGAGTTTCATGCGTGGAATGCCACGGAACCGCAATATCCAACGGTATCCACAGTTTGAAGGAAAAAATTGGAATGGTAGTGTCGCACTTTGCCAAAGACGTAAAAAATTCCGAAATAAAACTCACGGAAAGCCAGCGCCTTGATATTATGAAGCGCTGCGCCTCGTGCCACGAATCGGAATACAACCAGTGGAAGAGCGGCGCGCATTCGACTACCTACGCAAACATATTTGAGGACAAAGTCCACAACGCCCAAGAGAAGCCGTACTGGGACTGCCTCCGCTGCCACGGAATGTTCTACGGCGGCAATATCCACGACTTGATGGATCTTGGCGGCGAGTGCGCCGACTGGAAAATAAGGGACCCAAACCAGCGCGGCTTGCCGGCGATTCCCTGCATGGCATGCCATCAGATACACTCGAAAAAACCTAAAATTCCGGCATTTGAGAACTCTGAAAAGTCGGTCATTCCCTCATGTCCGATTCCCAAAACATCTTTCTATTCGCGCGCGGACAAGGCGCATTTCAGAACGGACAAACTTGGGGAAGTAAAGCGTTATCTCGGAGATAGGGAAGTTGAAGTGGCGCAAGACCCGAATTCAAAGCTTTGCTACAACTGCCACTCGCCAAACTGGATGCGGCAGGCGCGGACTTCAGACGACAGGACGCCCGTTGGAGCCCACGAAGGAATGGGGTGCGTTGTTTGCCATAGCCCGCATTCCAATTCAGCCGCGGAATCGTGCGCAAAGTGCCACGACACATCCGTTGAAAAATACAAATTCACTCCCGGCAAATGCCCGCAATTTGCCATATCGAAGCAGTAACTTTTTTAAGAAAAATTTAAAGTTCCCCACCGGAAGTTTTTCATTTTCCGAGGTGTGGTTTTGTGAGTCGGTATCCTTTGCCCGGGCAGAATAGCGCAAGAGCTTCTATCTATTGGAAATAAGAGAGATAAATATTTTTCAAAGTAAAACTTACCTGCAAGGCAATAGCAAATATCGGAAGATAAATAAGACTTTGTGAGAAATATAAAAGAGACCGCCGTCTTGCCTTGGCGTTATGTTTACACCTATCCAGCTGCGCCAAGAACTGAAGCGTAGAAATAAAAAGCCCTGTATTTTTTTCCGTCGGGCGCCCCGCGCTAATCGTCTTCGCATGTATAGGGAGTGCTGCTCTGCGAAAATGGAGAAACTATTTCAATCTTTTGCAGAATGTCGCCGACTCCCGACAGCAAATCCCGAATATGGGAGACACTGTTGCACTCGCGCGAAATATGGGCAAGGTATATTTTCTCGCTCACTCCGCAATCAATAGATTTTAGCAGCTCGATTGCGTCGGCATTTGAAAGGTGCCCATGGCTGCCCTTGATACGGGTTTTTAAAGAATAGGGCCTCGAAGAATTGTCGAGCATTCTCGGGCAGTAATTGCTTTCAAGCACGAGAACATTCGCGCTCTTTGCAAAGTCGCGAGCCACAAACGTGACTTTCCCCAAGTCTGTCATCCATACGAGCCTTTTGTTGGAGCAATCGAAACAGTATCCGACTGAATCGCTGGAATCGTGGGGAGTCGGGAAAGATGAGACGCAAAATTCGCCGAATTTAAAAGCGTCGCCGCTCTCGAATACCGCCCAGTCAAGCGCTTTTGTTGAAGGCTCGGACGAGCGGATGGCTTCCGCCGTGCACCTATTTGCAAAAATTTTGGCGCGGCACCCCCTAAAACTCTTTAAAGCCCTGCAATGGTCGATATGCTCGTGGGTGACAAATATTGCGTCTATGTCTGCGCGCGACGCCCCCCTGCCTTTCAGGTACGCATCTATTTTGCGTATTCCAACGCCCGCATCTATTAGGATATTCCTGCCGTGAAAGCTTAAAAAAGCGCTGTTGCCCGCGCTCGATGTTTCTATTATCTGGAAAAACATACGCCGATTTTTACGGCTTTGGCTCTTCTTTCTCAATAAGTTTTTCCATAATTTTTTCGTTGCGCTGCCTGCGCTCGGAGACTGAGTCTTTATAGAGCCTATACCTGTAAAAGTCGTTTATGACAATCGAGCCCTTGCACCCGACTTTAATGCGCTGCTCCGGATTTATGAAGGAGTCTCCCGCAAACAACACGGCCTCGCCGGAATTTACAAGGACTTCGACGCTGTACTTATCTACAAAAATAGTGAGAAAAATCGTATCGCTGTTGTCCAAATATTGCGCGTCGTAAGTATCGGCGTCGCCTCCGAGCCTACCGAGAATGTATTGCCTGCTGTGCGGCTTAATAGTAAAGACGCTTGTGCCGACTTCCAACCTGAAAGTCTCGCACATCGACACATCGAAGGAGCCCTGCAAAACATAGCAGTTTCCATACGCGTCCGGAAGCTCAAATATATTGTCTCCAAAGCTCATTTCGTTAAGGCCCACAGCGTCTCTGCCGGACGGCTCTATGCGCGAAGCTATTTCCTCCGGAATCGAGGCCCTCAGCTGGTACTGTCCGTCCCTGAGCCGCACAAGCCTCAACTCCCACGGCAGGCTCATTCCTTGGGAAAAATTCTGTCCCACGGCCCTAAGCAGCTCGGCGGGCTGGCGTATCCACGAAGTCGCAATAACTCTGTTTCCAGGCGCGTTGTTCCAGAATTGCGTGGCGTAGTTGGCCCCGTAAAAAACGCGGAGAGGCTTTTTTGAAGTCTGAGTGAACTTGCGCCCGTCAAAGTCGCCAACGATATAGTTGCCCGCAGCGTCCATAGCAACCCACTTGTATTCATTCCTGCCGGATACGGGCATTTTCACGAATTCGGGGCATTCGTAGAAGCCCTCGGCGAATTCGTCGGTTTTCTCCCATTTTTCCAAGTCTTTGGATACGTATATGGCAAAGAATTTTTTTAGATTTTCGCCGCTGCCGGACTCCTCGTATCTCACAATAGTCCACAAGCCCGAATCATTATTGAAGAAAATGCGCGGATCCCTGCCGCGGGCTGTGATTATCGGATTTTGCTTAAGCTCCCTAAAATTCACCATGTCTTCGCTGACCATTAGGCATTCTCCGCGGGCGGTGCTCGTGTAGGCGAAAATCACGCCGCCGTCTTTTGACTTGAAAAGCCCGCTTTTATTTTCCTTGTCGTAGTATGCGCTGCCCGAAAACGCTTCGTCTGCGCCCCCGTTTTGAGAGAATTTTGGATATAGAACAGTGGGCAGATAATCCCAGCGCATCAGATCACGGCTCGACGCATGCGCCCAGTGCATACCGTGCTTCCAGTTCATCGAAAACGGGTTAAACTGATGGAACAAATGCCATTTTCCCTTGAAATACACGAGGCCGTTTGGGTCGTTTAGCCAGCCGTTAGGCGCAGTGTAGTGGAACATTGGCCGGCCTTGGTCGCGCGAATAGTCGCGCCTATGGGGGAAATCGCCCTGTCGGATATTGGGGGTATAGTCGCCCTCGGGGTCGAATTTAAAAAGAAGTTTTTTACCTTTGTATTGTGAAACGTTGATTTCGGCGTCCCAAGCGGAGTTGGACGGGCCGAACGCAAGCAGCGCGTCGTACGAAGCGATAATCTTGCCGGTGCTCGGGTCTGAGAGGGAGATTTTGCGGTACTTTGAATCCGAGGAGAGCGGTATGAATAAATAGTCGGACTTGACGTCAATCTCCATCAGCCCGGGCGTTTGTTTTTTTTCTTTTCCGAGCGCGGGCAGGACTGAGGCGCAAAAGAGCGCGCAGAGAATAAAGTGTAGGATTTTCTTCATAGATTAAGGCAAATAAAATATCGAACTTATAATAAAACGATTAAATCCAGTATAAAATTTTGGGCAAGTTAAAATTGAGGAGGCCTTTTTGCGCTTATGAATAAAACATCTCTGAGCGCGCAAATAAGTTTTGAGGGTTAAGCAAAATGGCATATTTGGGAACGCCCTCGCGCCCGGGCGATATTTTTCTTACCTCAAAGTCTATCGGCAATAGTATATCAACAACTGTTAGATATTACGCGGGAATAATATACAAGATAAAGCTGTTATAACAAAAAAACAAAAAAAAGGAATCAAAAATGGACCCCGAAAGAAAAAACAAAATATCAGTAAAAGACATTGCTGACAAACTCAAACTAAGAGAGTTTTGCAGTGATTCGTCAGATTGGCAAATCGAAAGCAGCGGCAAACGCACACAAATAGCCCAAGACCTTTTAGACAGGCTCGAATCAGACAAAGAAGTTACATATGTATCAATCGATTCTGCCGAACACGACGATAAAGACGAAGAATATAGAGGCGAGTCGTATTATTTGTGTTCAGATGAGACAAAAGAATTTATAAACAACTGGATTGAGGTACAGAATGAAATTTTTAAGGCGCGTGAAGAAATGTGCAATTCAAGCATAGTGAAGCACTATTACGACTATCATTATAAATTGACTAAAATAATAAATAAAATAGACAAGCTCAGCTACGAAGGATACACAAAATCAGACTTAGCGGGAGAATTTGAAGAATTGTCAGATAAAATCGACGATGAGAAATCGATACGATATTGAGAATGGAAGACGCGCTAAAAGCATATGTTGGTGACGTGCGCAGTCCCAAGCGTTGGCGTTTCTGTTGAGTTCCGCCATTTGGCGAATGTTTTCGAGAACGCCAGCCACATTTGGATTGTCTAAAAGCGCTTTTTCGAGGACGCCGAATGATACGGGGCATTTGGATTTAGCGTCGTTTGCGTCGTTGAGCAAATCGGAGACGAATTGTGCCTAGCCTCGGAAGGCGAGCTTGGTTCTTCTGTCGGCACGTCTTCGCGGTAATCGGGATTTTTGTACTCGCACACATCTGAGGAATCCTGCGCTTCATTTTTTCCAAAATTTTCTAAAATTTCCCCTTGACTTTCAGAAATTTTTTCCGATTTTTGAATCAAAGGCGAAAGTGCGGTTCCATACTGCTCCCAATTAGCGGGAGCTGAGTCTTGGAGGAACTTTCGCCTCTTTTTGTTTTTCCCAATAGAGCAGCCGGCTCTTTTTAATCCAAGATCAAGTATCTTTTAAATTTCCAAGAACAACGCAAAAGCTCCGCACAGATAAAGGCTTTCCGGGTGGAAAGCCTTTGTTTTAGTCGGGAAAATTTTTTGCGCCGAATTTGTTCTTGAAATGTTTTTTTACCCATCAACAAACAATATTTCAAATGGGGCGTGCGAATTACCTTACGAAATAATATTCACGATGGGTAAGGTGGGTAAATGGTAGGTAATTTTCAACACAAGATTAACACTTTTTAGCACGCCTTGCGTTAATCGCGTTAATTTTTTGCGGAACAAAAAAAGCCCGCAATGTCTTTATTGTCGCGGGTTGCAAAAGTTGCAAAAAAAAGCAAATTCTAAAAATAAATATGCTTATTTATATTTGCATAAACGTTCAAGAGGGCTGCTCAGCAATCCCGCAAAAATAAAGGCTTTCCGGGTGGAAAGCCTTTGTTTTAAAGTGGAGCCAGCTGTCGGGGTCGAACCGACGACCTGATGATTACAAATCAACTGCTCTACCAACTGAGCTAAGCTGGCGATTTAAAAATTATTTTTTGGATAAAATCTTTATTCACGCGCCTTGGCAAGCTTTTTCTATTCTTCTTTCGCATTATATTAAAAATTCTTCCCAAAATTGCGCCATCTACACCTCAGCGCCAGCCAATACATTAGAAATTCTCCAAAATTTTCTATTTTTATTCTCTATCACTTCCATCTCACCAAAAAAAAGCTTTGCCGCAATACAGCGGCAAAGCCGAAATTAAATCACTTTATTATTTTTAGCCAAAAAGGCGTTCCCAGAACGAAGGCTGCGGGACTTCTTTCGACTCCCAACCCTTGCGTTCAGGCTCCTTGATGTACTCTGCAAGTTCGGGACGGTTCGTGGCGCGCATATTTTCGGAATCCCATTCTATCTTGCCTCCGAAACGCTGAGCCAAAACGCCCAAAAGCGCAACTTCCGTAAGCTGCGAGGCATATTTAAAGCTCGCCCCTGCTTCCGGGCCGTCTCCCTTTATGGCGTCTATCCACTCGCAATACAGGCTGCCTTCGCGAACTCTCGGTATTACCCTGTTCTTAGCCTTGCCGCTGCGCTTGAACTCCGCAAAGAACTTGCTGTTCGTAAAGCGCGGCGTATTCGGGCGCGCGCCGTGTTCGAGCGTATGGTTGTCGCCTATCATGTACATGCCGCTCGTCATTGTATTCTTGCCTTCGTCCAAGTCCTTCGGGCGAGTCAGCGGATGCTTGTTGCCGTCGTACCAATACATCGTTACGGCTTCGCGCTTGTCCGTCTTCGGGAATGTCCACTTGACTGTCGACGAATTGGGTATAAACACTTTCTGGTCGAATGAGCAGTCGGACTCGAGCAGCTCTACGGTGCAGTCGCCTTTGAGGTCGAGCGCCCATACTGGAGCATCGCCTGTATGGCAGAACCAGTCGCCGAGCATGCCGGTTCCGTAATCCCAGAATCCGCGCCAGCTAAGGGGAGTATAGATATTGTTGTAGTCGGCGTATTTGCCCTGATTTAGCCACATATCCCAGTTAAGCGTCGCGGGAACTTTTTCCTTGTTGAGCGGGAACCCTTCCTTCGGCTTGCGGAAATACGGGGTGGATTTCGGATTGCCGTTCCACCAGCTTGGACCGCCGCACATTACGTGCACTTCCCTGACGGCTCCCGCAATTCCGGTGTCGTACCATTCTTTGAGAAGGCGTATGCCTTCGGTAGCGTGCCCCTGATTCATCATCTGGGTCTGGACCTTGTAGTACTTGCGGGCGCGCTCGAGTTCGCGGCACTGCCATATATTGTGCACGAGAGGCTTCTGGACGCACACGTGCTTGCCGCACTGCATTGCGTCGAGCGTAATTTTAAAGTGGGAGTGGTCGGGTGTGGACACGCAAACGGCGTCGATATCCTTGCCCATTTTGTCGAGCATTTCGCGGTAGTCTTGGAAAAACCTCGATTTCGGATTTTCCTTTTTGTGCCAGCCGCTCATTCTGGTGTCAACATCGCAGAAAGCTACCGCGTTTTCGCTCTTCATGCCGTTTATAGCCATTCCGCCAACTCCCCCTACGCCGACGAACGCGACGTTAAGTTTGCTGTTGGGAGACTTTGTCGAGGCTATCGAGAATCTCGGCAATACGAACGCCGCCGCTCCAGCGGTTCCGACATTCTTTATGAATTTTCTTCTATCCATTTTTTTCCTTTTTTTATGTACAATATGCTTTCGCCAAAAAGAAGGAAATCCCTCCCTCTGGCACTAAGAAAAATACCAACGACAGCCCCCTCGGCTACCGCCTTTTTAATATAGAAAACGCCGCAAAAAATAAAGGTCAAGCCTATTTGAAAGCAAAATCAATTTCTTTTTAAACCGCCGGAAATCGCAGCCACGCGCTCGACGAGCGTCGGGTGGGAATAGTGGAATGCGCTATACAGCGGGTGGGGGGTCAGATTGCCGAGATTCTCCTTGTGGAGTTTTTCAAGCGCCGCGCACAGCGGCTCGCCCGACCCGCACAGGCTTGCGGCAAACCTGTCGGCCTCATATTCATTCTTGCGCGAAAATGCGTTTAAAAGTGGCGTCAGCCAAAATGTGAAAAGCCCCGAGAACATCGAGTACATTAGCAATACCGGCCCGAACCCTGAGGCCTCGCAAAAGCCGAACCCGAGATAAAACCATTCGCTCTTGGAAAGCCACCCCATTATCGCGAAAGTAAGGAACGTCATCGCAAACGACATCGCCATCATTTTTAGTATGTGCCCTTTCTTATAGTGGCCTATCTCGTGCGCAAGCACAGCTTCTATCTCGGTGGGCGAGAGCTGCTCTATCAGGGTGTCGTACAGCATAATCCGCCTAAACCTCCCAAACCCCGTAAAGAAAGCGTTGGAGTGCGAGCTCCTGCGGCTGCCGTCTATTACCTGTATTGCGCTCGCCTTAAAACCTCCCTTGTCTGCAAGCTCAATTAGCTTCGTTTTTAATTCGCCCTCGGGCAAATCCTGAACCTTGTTGAATATCGGGAGTATCAGCCGCGGGTACACTATTATCATTAAAACCTGAAACAGCGCAACGGCCGCAAAGCCCCATATCCACCATGTATTCGGCAGCTCCTGCGAAAACCATAATATCAGCGCCAATATGGGAGCCCCCAAAATTATTCCTATTATCGCGCCCTTTATTTTGTCGCTTATCCACAATCCGAGAGTGCTTTTGTTAAAGCCGTACTCCTGCTCTATCACAAACTGTGAGTACAGCTCAAACGGCATCTCGGGAAGCGATAGGACTATCGCCATAAAAATCAGCGTCAGCGCCTGCCCCCATATTGACACGCCGAACACGTCCATTCCGAAATCGAACATCGAGGGCAGTATCCATAGCGCAAGCACCACCGCGAGAAACACCGCCATGCACGCGTCCTCTACTATCGAAAATTTTGTTTTGTCGATAGTGTATGCGACCGCTTTTTTATACGCCGCCAAATCGGTAAACTTTCTAAACGGCGCGGGGACCTCGCCAGAATGGGCGCGCACGCAGCGCATATTTAGCACATCGAGCCACGTGGACGCCGCAAACTTGACAACAATCAGCGCCAGAAGGACTATCACCGGCAGGGTCATTTATTTATCAGCTTTTTCATTATTTCGAGGACCATCGCCGGATTCGCCTTGCCCTTCGAGGCCTTCATCACGGGGCCTATCAGCGCGTTTATCGCCTTCTCGTTGCCGGCTTTAAACTGTTCGACAGCCTTTGCGTTTTTGGAAATCGCGTCCAGACAGAACGATTCAAGCTCTGAACTGTCGCTATTTTGCTTCAAGCCTTTTTCAGAAACTATGTCCGACGGCGACTTTCCGCTTGCAAACATTTCCGCAAACACCTCTTTGCCTATTTGCTTTGATATCTCGCCGCTATCGATTATCTTGGCGAGCATCGCGAGGTTTTCGGGCGTCACTTTCGAGTCGAACAAGCCGAGCTCGTGCTCGCGGACATCCTGCGCGGGCGCTTCCTCAAATTCCGCTTCGCCCGACGCGCTTTGCCGAGCCTGCCTCTCAGCCAAGAGCTCGCGCCTCAAATCGTTTACTATGAGGTTTGCTATCGCCTTCGGGTTCTTAGGATACGCTTTTACTGCGCGCTCAAAATATTCGCATATTTCCGGGACGTGGCACATTACGGACGTCGCCGAATACGGCAAACCGAATTCCGACATATACCTGCGCTGGCGGTCGAATGGAACCTCGGGCAATTCCGCGCGCACAGATTCGAGATACTCGCGCGAAATCTTTACCGGCATCAAGTCGGGGTCTGGGAAGTAGCGGTAGTCGTGCGCGTCCTCCTTTGAGCGCATTGGCTGGGTGACTTTCAATTCTGCGTCCCACCGGCGCGTCTCCTGCACGAGGGGTATGCCCTTCTTCAGGCACGATATTTGGCGCTTTATTTCGTACTCCACGCACTCGCGCGCATTTGAGGGGGAGTTCATATTCTTCATCTCGATTTTCATTCCGAGCTTGTCGGAACCCTTCGGACGCACGGAAATGTTAACGTCGCACCTCATCTGCCCCTTTTCCATATCGCAGTCGGAGATTCCGGCAAACGATATTGTGTTTTTCAAGGAATTTAAGTAGGCAAAAACTTCGTCTCCGGAATGCAAATCGGGCTCGGATACAATTTCCATAAGGGGGGTCCCCGCCCTGTTGTAGTCGACAAGCGAATCTTTCGCGTAGTGTGTTAGCTTTCCGACGTCTTCCTCCAAATGTATGCGGGTGAGTTTCACGACTCTGTGCTCGCCCATTTCCGATGCGTTTGCGCCCGGGAGCTCAATCTCGACGCCTCCGCCGAGACACAGAGGCTCGTCGTATTGGGAGAGCTGGTAGTTTTTGGGGCTGTCGGGATAAAAGTAGTTTTTTCTGTCCCACTTTGTTATCTCGGGAATTTTGCAGCCAAGCATCAATCCCACCATTATGGTCTTTTTGACAGCGTCGCGGTTTATCACCGGCAGCACTCCGGGAAGCGCCCACACGACGGGGTCGGTAAGCGTGTTCGGAGGTTCGCCGAAACTGTATCCGACAGACGCGAACATTTTGCTTTTTGTCTTAATCTGGACGTGTACTTCGAGTCCTATTACGGCTTCGTATTCCATAAAATTCCTTTTAGAGTGTTGGACGGCGCGATGCCCATTCGTGGGCTGCCTCGTACGATGCGGCGAAAGAAAGCAAGTTGCGCTCGTCGAATGCCTTTCCTATCATTTGCAGCCCGACGGGAAGCCCCGCATCCGAGAATCCGCACGGCACGGATATGCCGGGAAGCCCCGCGAGGTTTACGTTAATCGTGCAAATGTCGCTCAGGTACATCGATAGGGGGTCGGAGGTTTTTTCGCCTATTTTAAAAGCGGTTGTCGGGGAGGTCGGCGTCATGATAACGTCGACTTTTTCAAATGCGGCCTCGAAGTCGCGGCGGATGAGGGTTCTAACTTTTTGTGCGCGCAGATAGTAGGCGTCGTAGTAGCCGGAGCTTAGGACGTAGCTGCCGAGAATTATGCGGCGCTTCACCTCCTCGCCAAAGCCCTCCGCGCGGCTTTTGTAATATATGTCGATAGCGTCGGTCGTATCCGGGCTGCGGCGCGTGTAGCGCACTCCGTCGTAGCGCGCGAGGTTTGAGGACGCCTCGGCAGTGGCTATTATATAATATACAGGTATCGCCAAGTCCGTATGCGGAAGGGATATTTCCACTATTTCCGCCCCTTGGGATGCGCAATCGGCTATCGCCTTTTCAACAATCGCCTTAACTTCGGGGTCTATGCCCGCGCCAAAATATTCTTTTGGAATGCCGATTTTTGCGCCCTTGAAAGCCTCCAAAGAAATGTTCGACGCATAATCGGGAATTTCGCAATCTACGCTCGTGGAATCTTTCGGGTCGTGCCCCGCGACAGCTTCGAGCAAAATAGCCGCGTCCTTCACGCAGCGCGCGAAAGGCCCGATTTGGTCGAGCGACGACGCAAACGCCGCCAAGCCGTACCTGCTCACGAGCCCGTAAGTTGGCTTCATTCCCACAACGCCGCAAAGCGACGCCGGCTGGCGGATTGAGCCGCCCGTGTCGCTTCCCAGGCTCGCCACGCACTCGCCCGCCGCGACGGCGGCCGCCGAGCCGCCCGAGCTTCCGCCGGGGATTCTCGACAAGTCCCACGGATTGTGGGTAGGCTGGAACGCGCTGTTTTCACAGGAGGAGCCCATTGCAAATTCGTCCATATTTAGCCTTCCCCAGAAAATTCCGCCTCTGGATTTCAGTTTTTCGAGGGAGGACGCCGTATATGGGGAGACGTAATTTTCGAGTATTTTGCTGGCGCATGTCAGCTTTTGTCCGCGCACTGCAAGCACGTCTTTTAGGCCAATCGGAATGCCTTCGAGCGCGCCGCGCTTTTTACCTTCCGCGCGGAGGGAATCCGAGATAGATGCTTCGGCGAGCAATTCGTCCTCGTTTGCGGACAAAAACGCTCCGACCTTTCCGTCAACGGAATTTTTCCGTTCGATGACCGCCTTTGCCAATTCAACCGCCGATATTTCCTTTGAATCCAGCATGGATTCGAGTTCGGATATCGTTTTGTAAAAAATTTCCATCGTAAAAAAAGCTTGGGTTATACAAATTTTTTAGGCGTCGTCGACCACTTTGGGGACGCATATCTGGTTGTCGCGTGCGGCCGGCGCATTCATTAGCGCCTCTTGAACTGGCATTGCCGGCGTCGGGACATCGTCGCGCATTACATTGTACATTGCGTGCGCGTGCGCGCTCGGCTCAACGCCCGAAACGTCTATTTCCGAAAGTTTCTGAAAATATTCGAGAATCTGCCCGAGCTGGCGCGAATACGTTTCCTTTTCCGCCGGCGTTAACTCTATCCTCGCAAGTTTTGCGACATAGTCGATGTCGATATTAGGGTTTTCCATTCCGCAAAAATCGCAAAATACATCAGCCTTGACAAGGAATTTTTTATCTGGATAGCGGCTTTTGAAATATCTTGGCGCGCAGCGCCTGCAAACAATAAAAATCCCGCAAAACTTCTTATAAAAAACTGCGTGATTTTATTTTCGGCATAAAAAAAGCCGAGGCGGGCGGCGGAAGTGGGCGGCGCCCCGCGGATTTTTTATATTTTAGGTCGAGACGGGCGGTTGGGGGAAGGAAAAGGTCCACTATATAATAGATGAAGCTCCAACAACTTTCTAAATTCTGCAAAAACGCGGGTTTAACCTAAAAAATGCGGGGAAAATCGCGATAATTTTACGCCTATTTACAGAAAATTCGAGCCTTTTTAAGTTTTTGTGCAAATAAAAGACCTGCCGATAAAAATCTCCCGCAAAGTCTTTTTAATCCGCAATACGCCTGCTAATTATATACTGCAAAAAAAACTTTCGCAATCATTTTAGAGCCGTAAGGCGCCCGAATGCCCTGGCAACGGCAAAATCTTTTCAACCACAAACAGAAAAATTCCGCGAAAATTTTCTCATTGCAATAGGCAGGGTCTTTCGCAACTCGCCCAAGAATTTTTTATCAAACCTCATAGAAAAATAACCCGCCGCAAGAAATTCGATTGAAAACGATAGTTAAAAATGGGGTTGACAAGTTTCGGGAAATTGATTCCATAGTTGGACTTTAACAATTTTTTAAAGAGAACACACGCAATGAATCCCACATATAAACCCTCCAAATTAAAACGCGCACGCCGCTGCGGCTGGCGCGCCAGAATGCAAACCCGCGGCGGCCGCTCTGTAATCGCCGCCCGCAGACAAAAGGGACGCAAGCGCCTCGTAACCAAATAGGCGAAACTCGGCCGTGCGCTTCGGCAAAATCAACAGGCTGCGCTTGGCAAAAGACTTTGAGCTTGTCAAAGCTGACTCTACGAAGGCGGATTGTTCCGCCTTCGTCTTTTATCTGCGCGCCACTCCCGAAAAAGACTTTTCAAGGCTCGGGGTTGTGACGAGCAGAAAAGTCGGCTGCGCCGTAGAGCGCAACCGCGCGCGCCGTGTAATGCGCGAAATTTTTAGAAAAAACGCCCCAAACTTTGCCAAGGCGTGCGACATAATAATATTTATGCGCAGGGGCTGGAGCAAATTCGACTTCAAAACGCTCGACGAAAAATTTGCAAACGCCGCAAACGCGGCAATAAGAAAAATCGACCGTGCCGGAAAAGGGGGAAAGTAAAAACCGGCGAAAAGTCGGCATACTGGCGGCGGCGGCCTGCCTTTGCGTGAGATTTTACCAAATCGCGATTTCCCCCATACTGCATACAATTCCCGGCAGCGGCTGCCGCTTCTACCCCACATGCTCGCAATACGCAATCGACGCCATAAAAAAGCACGGCGTTATAAAGGGCTGCATAATGGGGTTTTTCAGGATTCTAAGATGCAACCCCCTGTGCGAGGGCGGAATCGACCCCGTTCCCGACAACTTTACTTTTCGCGGGCTTTTTAGAAGAAATACCGACCCGGAAAATTCCGACAGCGGCACTTGCGCAGGCGGCGCCCACCGGCAAAAAAAATTGGGTAAAACGCTTAAAAAAGATTGATTGCGGCAAATCCTTTATTAAAAAGAACCGAATATAAATTTATACAAAGCGCCGCGCGTTTTGGCGCGGTTAACCGAAAAAATGGATAAGAAAAACACCATAATTGGAGTAATCCTCCTATTAGCGGCGATGTACTTTATGTACGACTCGTCGACGAAGGAGGCAGCCGCCGAAAAATACGCGCGCGCGGCGCGCGCTGAACAGACGGCGAAGCTCTCCGCACCGCAAGAGAAGTCAACACCGGCAGTCCAGGCGCAAAAGCAGTCGCCGTTCGCCCCTGACGAAAATATCCCCGAGAAAATCGTCTCCCTCGAGAACGATAAAATGCGGATAAACTTTACGAACAAGGGCGCGGCCATAAAAAACGTCGAATTGCGCGAATATCCGAAATCGCAGGGCTCAAAAGAACCGTTTGTATTTAACGACATAGACGCGCGCGTGCCCGCGATGGGCCTTTCGATATTCGACAGCGCCCAGAGCGAAATTCCCCTTCCGATACAAAATTCCTTTGCGCTCGTAGATTCCACAAAAGATTCCGTCACTTACAGCCTGCGCATAGAAAACAAATTCGAGATAACCCGCAAGTACCAGCTTGTCAACAATCCCGAAATAGACGCTGCCCCCTACACTCTCGCTACGGCAACTTCAATAAAAAACATCTCCTCGCAGCCGCAGTCTGTCGGGGAATTGTTCGTGTGCCTCGGCGCCGTGCCGCCGACGGAAAGCGACGTTTACGGAACGAATCTTGCGGTCGCCCTCTACGACGGCGACAAGAGCCATTTTCTAAAATCTTCGTCTTTTGTTGACTCCTCCGGATTCCTCGGCATAGGTAGGTCGCAGGCGAAGTATTTTGAGAAATTGTCGCACTACCCGATTATCTGGGGAGCGGTCAAAAACCAATTTTTCGCGGCTCTGTTCACCCCTGAAAAAATCTCCTCCAACGGCGGATACGCAGTGCCCCTTTCCATAAATCTGAAAGACCCGAACAAATACATGCGCAACGCAGTCGCGGGCTTTATGGGCTTTGAGGTAGATACCCTCCAGCCCGGGCAGGTATGGAATCTCGGCGGCTCGTACTACGTGGGCCCGAAAGAGCTCGACAGGCTCTACTCGCTCGGCGGAGGTCAGGACGCCATTATGGACTACGGCTGGTTTGGCTTTGTAAGCCGCCCGCTTTCGCGCCTAATGAACTGGATTTACTCGTGGGTCTCGGTAATATCCCCGAATTGGGGCTGGGGCTGGGCGATAATCATACTGACAGTCTTGGTCAAGGCGGTTTTGTGGCCGTTAACCTCCGTACAGATAAAGTCCTCGCAGAGGATGTCGAAGTTGCAGGAGCCGATAAAAGCCCTTCGCGAAAAGTACAAGGACGACCCCAAAAAAGTCCAGCAGGAGACGATGAAGCTTTATTCGGAGTACGGCATAAACCCGCTCGCGGGCTGCCTTCCGATTTTCATACAGCTACCGATATTCATAGGCTTGTACTACATGCTCCAGACCTCGTGCGAAATACGCTTCGCCCACTTCCTCTGGATAAAAGACCTCGGCCGCCCCGACACGATTGAGGCGCTTCCGTCGGTTTTTGGCATTCCCCTTCACCTGCTCCCGATTATAAATGCGCTAATAACTTGCCTGCAAATGCACTTAATGCCTTCGATGGCAGATAAGATGCAGGCGTGGATGTTCAAGCTTATGCCCTTTATAATGCTTGTGATATTCTACACATTCCCGTCGGGGTTGGTATTGTACTGGACGGTTCAGAGTTTGCTCGGAATTTTGCAGGTACTGGTGGTGCGCATGGGCGCTAAAAAGGTAGTCTTGAAAAAGAGGGACAAACCGAGCTTTATGCAGAGAATGCAAGCGGCGATGGAACAGGCGCAGGCGGCGCAACAGGCGCGCGGCCCCGAATTTGAAAAGCTCCCGCTCAAAGAAAGGCTTAGAATCGCGCGCGAAGACGCCGCAAAAGCCCGCAAGAAGCTCAAAGACGAAAGGCTAAAAGGCACGATGTACGAGCCTCGCAAGAAGAATCCCGGCGGGCGCTCTACCCGCCCCAAGAGGTAGTCGGAATTTCCATAAACAATAGAAATGTGATACAAAATTCGTAACCAAAAAGGAGAAATTACAAGATGTCCGGTCACAGTAAATGGGCTACAACAAAGAGGCATAAGGCCGCAATCGACGCCAAGAAAGGCAAGATATTCAGCGCCCTTAGCAAAGATCTAACACTCGCAGCCAAAGACGGCGGCGGAGATCCGTCCACAAACGCGCGCCTGCGCATGGTAATCCAGAAGGCGAAAGCCGCCAACATGCCAGCCGACAATGTCGAGAGGGCGATTAAGAAGGGAACCGGAGAACTCCCCGGAGTGGTATATGAACAGCTCCTGTACGAAGGATACGGACCGGGCGGAATAGGCATAATAGTCGAAGTGACCACCGACAACAAGAACCGCGCCGCAAGCGACGTGCGCTCTACATTCACCAAAAACGGCGGAAACCTCGCAGCTCCCGGCGCCCTCCAGTTCAACTTTACCAAACAGGGACAGTTTATCATAAGCGCTGAAAAGACAACCGAAGACGCCCTAATGGACTGCGTGCTCGACGCCGGCGCGGAAGACATCAAGAACAACGGCGATTACTTTGAAGTGCTCTGCCCCGTGTCGAGCTTCGCGCAAGTGGGCGTCGCGCTCGAAAAGGCGGGCATTGAAACTGAGGACTCGGAGCTGGCGTGGATTCCCAACAACCTCGTCACAATTACCGATCCCGAAGTCGCGAAGAAAGTCGTAAAATTGACAGAAGCTCTCGACGACCTCGAAGACGTCCAGAACGTCTATTCAAACGACGACCTCGACGGGTCGCTCGCCGACGAATAGCGCTCTACCCTTCCCGCGCGGAGAATTGAAAATCTCCGCGCGCTCTCCCAAAAGCGAAATTGGCGCGGATTTGAGGTTGCCTGCATTTTTGTAGTCATGTGCGGTAAATTTTGAGTTTAGCGCGCGCAGTGGGCTTAAACATGCGCTTTCTTAAAAATTAAAAGCATAGCTGATTGGTTTTAAGGCGTAATTTTTCTAAAAAGCATTTTTGGGGAATGCGCCAAAACACTTTCAAGCCCTCTAAAAAAATTCCGCGCAAAATTAACAAACATGCTTTGGCGGCAATTCTTTGCAAAGCCCCAACGCACTGATAACGCTTGTTGGTGCAGAGTAAGTTCTTTGAAATGTCGAAAAAAGGTAGGCTTGGAATCCCTAAAAGAGCACAGGGGGCACACAGGTGAAAAATTTTTGCACTCCCCCCGCTCTTCAATTCCGAGTACTACAACGCGAGAATAGGCGTACAAAGCGCAGACCAATGCCAAGTACTGCAATATAGGGAATGGCACACAGTGCGCGGAACAATTCCGAGTGCTGCAATGCGGGAATTAGAACACAATGCGAGGATTCGATACCGGGTACTGCAATGAAAAATTGGCACACAAGGCGCACAATATCTGTGCTAAATAGAAATGGCATATAAGGCGCGTTTTTGCTCCGATTCCACACTTCGGGCTGCATGTGAACCCAATTTCCGACTTGCGAAGGAAGCGCGCACGTTAGAAAAGCAAAGGAGTTGTATTTCGACATAAAAATTTCAATTAAAAATTAACAATGCGGCGCGGACAAAAATCCGCCTACAAAACGCAACATCATAAAAATGAAAAAGAATCTGTTTGAAAAAGTCTGGCAAAAACACGCCGTAAAGGAACTCCCCGACGGCTCAACCCTGCTGTTTGTGGACACTCACCTTCTCCACGAGGTGACGAGCCCCCAAGCTTTCGGAATGTTGCGTTCGCTGAAACTCGGCGTAAAATATCCCCAGCGCACTTTCGCCACTGTTGACCACATAATCCCCACAGACAACCGCACCGAGCCTTATGCCGACGCGAGAGCCTACGAAATGCTCCAGCACATCAGAAAGAATTGCTCCGATTTTGGCATAAAATTTTTCGACACTACAGCCGGGACCCAGGGCGTAATCCATATCGTAATGCCCGAGCAAGGGATAATCCACCCCGGAATGACGGTAGTTTGCGGAGACTCGCACACGGCAACTCACGGGGCGTTCGGGGCAATCGCATTCGGCATAGGCACAAGCCAAGTCCGCAATGTTCTCGCAACACAGGCTCTCTCATTTAAAAAGCTCAAAGTGCGCCGCATAAACGTCAACGGCGAACTTCCAAAGGGGGTCTATCCCAAGGATGTCGCCCTGCATATAATCCGCAACTTGGGCGTAAACGGCGGGCTGGGCTACGCCTACGAATTTGGCGGAAAAGTTTTTGACGATATGTCGATGGAAGGCCGCATGACGGTATGCAATATGGCAATCGAAGGCGGCGCGCGCATAGGCTACATCAATCCCGACGAAAAAACATTCGCCTACTTAAAAGGCCGTCCGTACGCGCCCAAGGGTGAAAAATTCGACGAAGCGGTAGAGTATTGGAAAAGCATAGCCTCCGACGAAGGCTGCGAATACGACGATGTCGTAAACTTCGACGCCGCCGATATTAAGCCGACAGTCACCTGGGGCATAAATCCATCGCAGGCCGTATTCATAGACGAAAATATCCCCTCTCCCGAAAGTTTCACAGATGAAACCCAGCGCAAAGAGGCGGCAGACGCCCTTGCTTATATGAAGCTTGAACCCGGCAAACCGATAGCCGGCACTCCCGTAGATGTAGTCTTTATAGGCTCATGCACAAACGGAAGGCTCTCGGACTTCGAGGAGGCTGCTGAATATCTGAAAGGCAAGAAAGTCGCGAAAGGCGTAAAGGCGCTCGCCGTACCCGGCTCGCAGATAATCGACAAAATTGTCAGAGAAAAGGGGCTCGACAAAATTTTCCGCGACGCCGGATTCGAGTGGAGACAAGCGGGCTGCTCAATGTGCCTTGCGATGAATTCCGACAAGCTCGTCGGCGACCAGCTCTGCGCCTCGACCTCCAACCGCAACTTCAAGGGCAGGCAGGGCAGCCCCACGGGCCGCACCGTTTTGATGAGCCCGCGAATGGCAGCAGCCGCCGCCGTTGCCGGAAAAATATCAGACTGCCGCTAAGCCCATATATTGCGCCTTCCTCGCAAAGCTTTTGGGGACTTTTGCCAAGTTAGCGCGGTTTATGATAGTAAAAAATTTTTCAAAACCGATCCCATTTTAGGGGTCGGTTTTTTATTTTTATGCAACACCAGGATGCGCCGTTTATTTGTTTTTTTTAAAATTTGCCCGCCAAGCAAATTTTTTTAATTTGGCAAAAAAAAGTTTGCAGCCTCGTATAATTTATTTGCCCGCACGCCTTCGGCGCTCGCGCCACCTATGTTTTTTCTGGGTAAAACAACACAATAGTGCGAATTAAAAATACCCCTTCTAAGAATAAAAAGTAAATAACACCATACCTTGCGCGCCAGCTCAATGCCAGTTAGGAAACCCGCCAAGAAAGAATATAAAGCAACATGAAAACAGCCTTAATTTAACGTATAAAAAAATTTATAAAACCGCATATGAAGGAAACCAGAAAATTACTTTAAAAGTTTTTCGAGGCAGAGTAATGGGAATTTGCGCGCAAAAAAATTTTATTTAGGGGCAACACCCCGCTCTTTTGCAATATTAGGCATTCACAACTTCGACGTGATGTAGCCTAAATTTTTCCAAAATATTTTTATTAGCGCATTCGGATAAGGTATAAACATAAATCCTATTTCCGCTGTGTTTGTCTAATATGAGAACTCGCCTCCCCAAAAATTTTTTGTCCATCCGCACAACGGCGTCCGCATAGGCTATTTTCTTTGAACCAACAAGGAAAGCGCCACAAACAAAGCAGTCTTCCTTAAACTCGACATACCCGAAAGGCGACGAGCCACCCAAGCCTCCGAACAATATGTCTGATTTAAAATGCACGCCGGCAACTATCTTGTTTTTTCCGCAAGAGCGCTTTTCGGCCGCAATCACTACCATAAAAAGAAATGAAAACATCAGAATCGGGAAGAAAATAAAAAGCCACCCCCAAGACAAAAAAATTTCAGCTTCCGCCGCTTTAATCCCCCAATATTTTTCCTGAAATAAAACTGCGGTCTCCATTATCAGCCAGGATAAGAGCGCAAAAAATAAAAGAAATAAAACCGTTCTGCCCCACGATTCGTAAATTCCCTTATGCAATGCAAATAAAGATGAGAACACCGGAAACAATAAAAAAATAAATATAGCAAATATCGGAGATTCAATCATTTTAAATTTATAAAAACGTGCCTTTGATGTTTCTTAGCATAACCGACGATTTTCGCTCGGCAAGAAAAAAGCGCGGAAATATTTTACTTTCCGCGCCCAATTAAAAAACTGTCAACATTATTTGCGCCTGCGGCGCGCCGCGACTCCCAATGCAATCGCACCCAAAATTGCGGCAATCGCGGCGGGCTCCGGAATCGGATTTAGGGAAATTGTCAACATTCCGTTCTCAAAATCGTAAGAGAATGTGCCGTAATCGTCTTCAAATACGAAATTTGTATTCGCAATATCGCTCGTTCCGCCGACTGATATTAAGTCGTAGGTATATTTTTTATCTTCCGAACCTTCGATAAGATCGCGCATGACAATTTCGTCAAAGTTTAAATCGAACACGAGCTCGCCCGAACCTGTAGTTGAAAAATTCCCGCTAATTGAAACAGTGTCGGCATATTCTCCGTCCAAATCAAGGGCGATTTTGCCGCCAGACCACGTCAGGGAATCCATCATCAGAACATCGCCTCCCGAACCGTTTTCGATAGAGGATATTGTGCCGCCTGAAAGAGCGACATCTCCCGCCGAGCCGGCAATTTCCAAACGTCCGCTCTGCATGTTTACGCCCGCAAGGTTAAAGCCGGAATTCACAAATTTTTGGACTCCGCTTGAAGCGGATGTGACAATTATGCCGCCGCCATCGGTGACCGAAGAAACTCCGCTAAACTCGTAGCTACCGGAGCCCGTTAGCGTCATATAAAGCTTTTTATCTCCCGGCTTGAATGTTCCGGCGCCGCTTATCCCGCCAAAACTTACGTATGTCGTTGCGGATCCCGAGGTTAAAGACGATCCTTGGGCAATTTTAAATTCATTTAAAACTTTTATTATCGGTTTTTCGGCCGATCCGCCGCCGTTCCAACCAATTGATATGTTTATAGAGCTTCCATCAGCCCAAGCGTTCGCCGCGGCAAGTTCTATATTATCTGCAGTGATAGCGGCGTTTACAATGAGTTGCGCCGCCAAGTTATCAAGTTTTGAGGAATTATGTATCAGCAGTTTTCCTGTCCCGTCCGATTTTGAGACATTCAACCTGCTCCCTACGCAAAACTGTGGCCATCCCTTTAAGCCAAAATCTACGGTAAAGTTTTCTGCATTTAGGGTTCCGCCTGTATAAAGTTTTTGTGTCTCTGATGCAAAAACCCATGTGACATCGCCCACATAAACGTCTCCGCCGAGATCCAAGTTATTTGCACCCAAACCGTTTTCAGCCGTTGAGGTTATATAAACAGAATCTCCAGAGGAAGGAACGCCGTTGGGAGACCAATTAGAGGAAGTCGTCCATTTAAAGTCTCCGGTTGAAGTTCCGGACCATATGTAGTCGTAGGAGTCCTGAGAGTAGGCAGAACAGGCAACTGCAAAAAGGGAAAGTTGCACAATTAAAGGCTTAATATTCATATAATTTTTTCTACTAGGGGGGATTTTTAAGTCAATAATTATCTATTATAATTTTCCTCATCCCATTCACACGCCCGCAAAAGTTTACATTTTTAATTTATCATCTTCTGAATTTGTTTTATCCCCCACACTCTTCTCTGACTCTAATTGCCTAAAATTTTTCTCGTTTATTTTTCCGCATTTCCCACCCCGCCATTACATTAAGAGCTTATATTTTAAAAGCTATTTAAGCTATCCGCATTTTTAATCCATTTTTTGCGGACTTATGCCTTCTCTGCCCCTTCTTTCGCAAAACCCGACAAAAAAAGCTGTTTTTTTTCCAAAAATTTCAAACTAAACGCACCTTACAAAAATACCGCAAGTTTCAAAAAAAGCAAAAAATATAGTTGACAGTGGGGGAAAGTGGGCAAAAATGGAGGAAAATGGCGAAAAAATAAAAGCATGCCCGAACTTCTCCAAGAACCAAATTTCTACGCCGGCGAGTTTTCCAAACAACTCGACGAAAAAAGGCGCGTAACCATACCCGCCAAGTGGAGATTTAAAGGAGACGAGGCTGAAAATTCATACCTTGCGATACCAACAACTTACGGTTCGATTTCAGTCATGCCCCCGCAAATGATTGCCGATTTGCATTCCAAAATTTCAAAAATCAGCATGGCCAACCCCGCCAAGCGCAAAGCTCTTTCAAAATTCCTAAGCAAAAGCTGCACATTCGGTTGCGACAAACAAGGGCGAATTATGCTCGGAGAGACCATTCTCTCGCACGTGGGAATAAACAAAGACGTCTGCCTTGTCGGAATGGGGGCGACTTTTGAAATTTGGGATCCGAAAGCTCGTGAAAAATGGCTCGGAGAAAGCTCCGAGCAGGACGAAATCGCGCTGCTTGAAGAACTCGGCCTATAAAAACTTATGAAAATTCCAAGCCAAGAGAAAAAATACATTCAGAACTTTGTTCGCATCGGCAAATTTTTTCCAACCGCTTGGACAGCCGCAAATAAAGAAAAAAGGAAAATTTCAACACATATAAATGCTTACCGAATATGACAGCCGCCTAAAAAACGTTGAACATCGCGGGCACTACCCTGTGATGTTGAAGGAGGCTGTCGCCATTTTGTCGCCGAAAGACGGAATGGATTATCTGGATTGCACTTTCGGCGGCGGTGGACATTCGAGGGCCATACTCGAAAGCGCAAACTGCCGGGTGACGGCAGTTGACCGCGACCCTGCCGCAGCAGAGCGCGCCGCGGAACTAAAAAAAATATTTCCTGAACGCTTCAATTTTGTCCGCGCGAATTTCTCGGAAATTTGCAAACTACAAACCGATAAAGGATACGCCGGAATACTATTCGATTTCGGCGTATCCTCCTTCCAACTTGACGAGGCTTCGCGCGGATTCTCCTTTATGAGGGAGGGCCCCCTCGATATGCGCATGGACTCCTCCGAAGGCCAGACGGCGCTCGATCTGATAAATTCGCTCTCGGAAATAGAGCTCGCTAAAATCTTCCGCGAATACGCAGAAATACCAAATTTTTCAAAATTGGCGCGCGCCGTAAAAGCCGCCGCAGATGCGGGAAAAATTTCAACAACGCGCGACCTCGCCGAAACCGTCGAAAAGGTTTCCCCCTCGACTCCGCGCGGGAAAATACACCCGGCGACTCTCGTATTTCAGGCGCTTAGAATTGCCGTAAACGACGAATTGGGAGAAATCGAGCGCGCACTGCCCGAAGCGTTCGAGCTTCTCGGAAAGGGCGGCGTGCTCGCCGCAATAAGCTTTCATTCGCTCGAAGACAGGATTGTCAAAAAATTTTTCAAAAAAATGGCGGGGCGGCCGGAAGACAGGCACGACCATTCATCCGTCCAAGACAGAATAAAGCTTGCCACAATTCTCACCCGCAAACCCGTCCTCCCCTCGGAGGGCGAAACCGCCGAAAATCCAAGAAGCCGCAGCGCAAAACTGCGCGCCATAAAAAAGGACTGACTCCATGAGCGACACCTCGACTGAAAAGAAAATCATAATCGCCCTTTTCACCGCACTCGTATTTACGGGGGGCGCAGGGGCGTTTTGCATTTCCATCGAGCGCCAAAACAAGGTGGAAATCGCCAACGAGATACGCATAAACGAGCAGGATATTTCTCGATTGCGTCGCGAGAATGAAGAGCTGTCCGTGAAAATCGCCACGCATGAAAGCCCCGCGTACTTGTCAGCGCGCGCTGGGAACCTCCTCGTGCAGCCCTCGAACAGCGGGATTGTCTGGGCGTATGAAAATTTCCGGGGCGGGAGAGTCGAACTCAAAGGCAGCGGAGTGCTTTCTTTTAAGACACCGGAGGAAACTTCTAAGCAATGAAGAGAAATAAGTACACGTCGGCGTCGTCAATCTTCATAGTGCCGTGGAGATTCTTCCTGGTGGCTGGGGTAATTGCATTCATATTTTGCGCCGTAGCGGCGAGACTGTACTATCTGCATGTTATAATGGGGCCCGAGAGCCTTAAAGTCGCGGAAAAAGCCCGCGACCGCATCGAAATAATAAAGGCAAGGCGCGGGAATATTACGGATGCCCGCGGAAATATTGTCGCAACAAGCCGACCACTGATAGACCTCGGCGTGGACCAGGTTGATTTCAAGCCGACGCCGGAAAATATAAAAAAGCTGAAAATGGTGGCTGCGCTTCTTTCGATGGACGAAAAAACTCTCATCGAAAAATGCTCCCCAAAAGATTCCGCACCGAAGCGTTGGGAGAAAATCGCGGACTCCGTGACAGAACCTGTATATGATAGAATATTGTCATTTAAAATAAAAGGGATTTACGGCAACCGCAAATATGTGCGTACATATCCTCTCGGAAAACTTGCCTCCCACGTCGTAGGTTTTGTAAACCGCGAATTTACCCCGGTAACGGGTATAGAAAACCAATTTGACTTCTATATGCGCGGGCAGGACGGCTGGATGGAAACCGAACGCGACGGGAAAAGGCGCGAACGTCCCGAATTCCGAGGAAGATATGTAAAGTCAACGGACGGCTTGAATGTCCAATTGACAATAGACTCTATAATCCAGGAAATGGCGCAAAAGCAGCTTGCGAAGATAGCCGACGAATACAATCCGGCCTCCGCAACCATAATAGTCAGCGATCCATCCACTGGATACATAATCGCCATGGCAAGCTACCCCGATTTCAATCCGAATGAATTTAACAAATATAGCCAAGACGCAATACGCAACCGCGCCATTTCCGACCAGTACGAACCGGGTTCCACATTTAAAATAGTGCCCGTATCGGCCGCGCTTAACGAGGGGTTGGTCGGCCCCGAGGACAAGTTCGACTGCAATGCCCCAAGCGCCCTATACAAAGGCAAATCCCTAAAACTTCCCAAAGAGGCCCATGCAATGGGCGTTTTAACCGTGCGCGACATCGTAAAGAAAAGCAGCAACAAAGGTTCGGCGCAGTTGGGAATGCTTCTGGGTGAAAAAAATTTGTACGATTACGCAAGCGCATTTGGATATGGCAAAAAAACCGGCTTGGGGCTCATGGGGGAAATTCCCGGAACCCTACATAAGGTTTCCGAATGGGACGGGCTTACAATTACGCGCCTCCCGATGGGGCACGCAGTTGCCGCCACCCCCCTTCAAGTTCATTGCGCAATGAGCGTCATAGCCAATCAGGGCATATATATGCAGCCGCAACTTGTCAGAAGAATTTATGACAATTCCGGCAACACCATAATTCATTACTCTCCAAGAGCGGTAAGGCGCGTGATATCATCAAAAATAGCGGCCCTTATGGGAGATATGCTCACGGATGTTGTTAGCGACACCGGAACCGCGCGAAGGGCGCAAATAAAGGGATTTAAAGTGGCCGGCAAAACCGGTACGTCGCAAAAAATAATAAACGGTGCGTACAGCAACAAAAAGCACGTCGCGTCGTTTACGGGGTTCTTCCCGGCGCAGCGCCCGAGGCTCGTTATAACAGTCGTGGTGGACTCCCCAAAATTAAACGGCATAGGCTACGGCGGGCTTGTCGCGGCGCCGGTATTTAAGGCATTGGGAGAGCAGGCTGCAAAATATCTCGGGATACAAAGCGACGAAGATTTTGAAAAAAAGGTAGCTTGGAAAAGCATGTAAGTTTATGATAGGATTTTCTAATTTAGACAGTTTGATTTGCCTGTGCGGGGCGCGCAACAGATTCGGCGCGCTCGCCTTTACAGGCGACGAGGGAGGCAGACCCGCCTACACGGCTGACGACCTCGCCAAAGCAGTGAACGCAATAAAAATTAGCGGCGACAAAACCGTGGAAATAAAGAGCCTCATAGCCGACAGCCGAAGGGTCGCCCCCGCCTCCGCGTTTTTTGCCGTAAGCGGATTCACTACAGACGGCAATATATACGTCGAAGAAGCTGCGCACAGGGGCGCGGTCGCTGTCGTTTCCCAGAAGCCCTGCCCCAAATATTTTCCGGCCGTATGGATACAGGTTGCCAACATTCACGAAGCCCTTCCGGCCGCCGCAAAAAGCTTTTATTCAAATCCGGACGAATCACTAAAAACCTTCGGGGTCACCGGAACAAACGGGAAAACGAGCGTGACGTGGATGCTGCAATCCATCTTAAACGCCTCGTCCGAAAAATGCGGCATCATCGGCACGATACACTACGATCTCGGCGGCAGGTGCCTGCCCGCAAGCCGTACAACCCCGGACGCCCTCGAGCTCCACGCAATGCTAAACCAGATGCGCAACTGCTCCTGCAAGGCTGTCGCGATGGAAATAAGCTCGCACTCCATATCCCAAAAGCGCGCAAAGGGCATTCACCTCGACTGCGCATGCTTTTTAAACCTCACTCAGGACCACATGGACTACCACAAAACTATGGAGTCCTATTTCGAGACAAAAGCTTCGATGTTTACCGGCGGCCTTGGCTCCCTGCCAAAAAACGCCGTGATAAATTTCGACGATCCGTACGGCAGAAAAATCGCCGAACGTCTCGACCCCTCCGTGCGCCTCGTGTCGTTCGGCATTGAATCTGCCGGCGCCGATGTCCGCGCGGAGAATCTTAAGCTGCTGCCCGGTGTTTCCGAATTTACCGTCGTGTGGCCGGGCGGGAGAGCCGAAGCTTCGATAAAAATGCCGGGCCACTACAACGTATCGAACGCGTTGGCGGCGCTATCAATGGTATATGCGGCTAATATGGACGTTCAAAAAGCCGTTGAAATACTTAAAAATTTCCGCGGCGTACCCGGCAGGATGCAAAAGGTCAACGGCCCGGCGGACTTCGACATATTTGTCGACTACGCCCATACGGACGACGCCCTAAAAAACGGCCTCTCAATGCTCAGGAAAGTCGTAAAAAACAGGCTTCTTGTCGTATTCGGCTGCGGCGGCAAGCGCGACAGATCCAAGAGGGAAAAGATGACGAGAGTCGTTCAGGAATACGCCGACATAGCGTGGGCAACCTCCGACAATCCGAGGGGCGAACCGCTCTCGCAAATTTTTGACGACATGAAAAAGGGAGTGGTAGATCCGTCGCGCATAGCGTTTGTCGAGGACAGGCGCCGCGCAATAAACCTCGCCATAGACTGCGCCGCGAAGGGCGACTGCATTTTAATCGCCGGCAAAGGGCACGAAACTTTCCAAGAACTCGGAGACACAATAATTCCGTTCGACGACAAGCGCGTGGCGGAAGAACTCCTCAACCTTAAAGGACTCGTATAAAATATGCCGTTTTACAAATTTGACGACTTAAAGCTCTGGACGGGCGGAGAGTGGAAAATGCCCTCCGACTCCGCCAAGAAAACCGATATACGCGGTTTTTCGACCGACAGCAGGAATATGGAAAAAGATTTTGCGTTCGTCGCGCTGAAAGGAGCGCGCGACGGGTGCGACTTCGCCCAAGACGCCGTCAACAACGGCGCGAGCGCTGTAATCGCCGACAGGCCGCTCGACATCTCCGTGCCGGTGCTCGTAGTAAGCGACGCCCTAAAAGCCTTGCAGACAATAGCCAAGTTCCACAGGCTGCGTTTTGAAAATCCGGTAGTCGGGATAACGGGCTCGTGCGGGAAGACCTCCACAAAGGAGATGCTCGCGCGCCTTGTCGCTTGGAAAAATCCGCTTGTCACGCAAAAAAATTACAACAACGAAATCGGCGTTCCCCTGACTCTCACTAAGATAGACCTCAGGCAGAACCAATGCGCAATAATAGAAGCGGGCGTCGGCGGCCCAGGCCAGATGAAAGAGCTCGCCGAGATAATATCGCCAGATATCGCTATAATCACAAACGTCGGGCTTGCCCATCTTGAGAAATTCGGCGAGATATCAAATGTCGCCAAGGAAAAGGCGATTCTCCCCGCCCACGTTTCAAACGGCGGGTGGTGCCTGATGCACTCAAACCTTTTAAGCTGGAAATCCTTCGAGGAACTTAAATGCCGAAAGGCTGTCGTAGTGAAATCGGACGCCCCCGACGTAAAGGCGGACCTCGTATTCAGGTATTCGCTTTCTGAATGCGGGGAAAATATCGGCATAGACATGTGCATTGAAGGCGGAAACGAATACTTCTTTGAAGTCGGGAAAATGACGCAAGGCATGGTCGAAAATTCCCTGCTTGCGATAGCGGCCGCCCTGATGCTCGGAACAAAGGAGGAGCAAATAGCGGCGGTTGCAGAAACTTTCGCGCCCCTGCCGATGCGCGGAATGACGGTCAAAACTGGAAATTCGTCGTATTACGCCGACTGCTACAATGCGTCGCCAACTTCCATGAAAGACGCCCTCGCCCATTTCATAAAAATTTCCGGCAATTCTGCTCCGCGCCTATTTGTCCTCGGCTCGATGGCAGAGCTCGGCCTCGCTACCCACAGGCACCACAAGGAAATAGGCTACAACCTCCCCTACCGCGAAGGCGACAAGGCGATTCTCGTCGGGGAAAACGCCCAGATATACAAACTTGGAATGACTGAAAACCAGTGGCCGGAAAGCGCGATAGAGGTATTCGAAAACGCAGAGTCTGCAAAAGGCAGCGTAGCTGCGTTTGAAGGGTCGGTATTTATAAAAGGCAGCCGCGTTTGCGAGCTTGAAAAGCTGCTTCCAGACGAAGTCGTCAACCTGCTGAGCGAAAACAAGCAAGACGCGCAAACTGAGGCGGATAAAATCCAGGCCCAGCAAGACTCCGACGCCCCGGGCGGAATTGAGGAAAGCGAAGAAGAACCCCCGGAAGAAGACTCCGACGAAGAATTCAGCGAAGACGGCGAAGAAGAGGACGAAGTCGGCGACGAAGACGAAGACAGCGGCGAAGGCGATGAAGATTCAATCGAAGATGGCGCCGAGGACGACGAAGACGAAAGGGAGACAATCTAATGCTTTTCGACCTTGCAGACTACGAATCGTACTTCGGGCCGTTGCGCCTATTTAAATATCTGTCGTTTAGATGCGCATGCGCAATGGCTGTCGCGTTTGCGATAGGTTTTTTTTCGGCTCCGCGCATAATAGAAATACTTCATAGAATAAAGTTCGGGCAGAGCTTTAGGACAAAGGAGGAAGTCGGTAAACTCGCCGAACTTCACGAATCGAAAAAAGGCACGCCGACCATGGGCGGAATTATAATTTTCGCGTCTGTGTTTGTGTCCACCATTCTTTTCGCGCGCCTAAACGCCCTCGTTGTCACAGCGCTGTTCGTGTACGTCTGTCTGACTGCGCTCGGATTCGCCGACGACTACCTTAAAATTGTCAAAAAAAATCCAAAAGGCGTTTCCGGCAAGCTGAAACTCGCCGTGCAGGGCGCAACGACTGTTGCGGCCGTGGCGATATTGTGCACATCGGCCGACTATTCCCAAATTATGCGCGAACTATGGATACCTTTTATGAAGTATCCAATAATAGCCTGCATGCCGCTGTGGTTCATGGTTATTTTTCTGTTTTTCGTGCTTGCGGGATCAAGCAATGCGATAAATCTTACAGACGGCATAGACGGGCTGGCAATAGGCTGCACCATATCCGCGACGCTCGCATACGGGGTTTTCACATATGTAGCCGGCAACTCCATAGCGGCGGAATACCTGTTTTTGCGCTACATTCCGGGCTCTGGTGAAATGACTGTCGTCTGCTGCGCGCTCCTCGGGGCGTCAATGGCGTTTCTTTGGTACAACGCACACCCTGCCGAAGTCTTTATGGGAGATACTGGGTCGCTCGCTCTCGGGGGGCTTGTCGGGATAATCGCATTTATGTCGCTTCAGCCGTTTACGCTCGTAATAGTGGGAGGGGTGTTTGTCATGGAGGCCATGAGCGTCATTATGCAAGTGGCGTCATACAAAACGACAAAGAAGAGAATTTTTTTGATGTCGCCAATACACCACCATTTTGAGATTCTGGGGTGGAAAGAGACGAAAGTCGTGATACGGTTTTGGATTTTGTCATTAATCTTCGCCTTGGCAGGGCTGGCGACCCTCAAACTCAGATAATGAAAGACTTTTTCAAATTCGCAAAAATATCCGAGCTGTGCGGCGGCGAAAGCGCCGCCGTTTTCGGCGCCGGCACGAGCGGAAAAGCCGCGAAAGCCCTGCTGGAAAAAGCCGGTATGGAAGTTGTCGTGTACGATAAAAACGGCGGCGGCTCCTGCGAAAAAATCTTCGACGAAAGCTCGGCAAAAAAGCATAGGCTCGCAGTTTACTCGCCGGCGTTTCGCCCCGACCACGAATGGGTGCAACTCGCCGAAAAGGCCGGTGCGCGCGCAATATGCGAGCCCGACCTTTCAGCGCTCGCTTGGAGCGGGAAAATTTACGCCGTCACTGGCACCAACGGCAAGACTACCCTCACTTCGTTTCTCGAAAGAGCCCTCAATTTAGCGGGGATAAATGCGGTGTCAGCCGGAAATATCGGGAAGCCGCTTTCGGCCTTCTGCGCCGAAATGGACGATACGTCAACAACGGCGGCCGTTTGCGAACTGAGCTCCTTCCAGACATCGCGGCTCGAGTTTCTGCGCCCCGACGCCCTGCTCTGGACAAATTTCGCCCCGGACCACCTCGACTGGCACGCGGATATGCGCGAATATTTCTCGGCAAAGTTCAATCTCGTAAAAAATCTAAAATCGGAGCTTCTTTTTATGGGAGCCGACGTATTTGAAGCCGCAAAAGAGTATGGATTTAAAATTCCGGATTTTGCAAAAATCCCCCCGCAGATCGACGCTCGCGAATGTCCAAAACCTTTCGACACGTCTGTGCAATCGCTTAATTACTCTATGGCATTCGAATTTTTGAAGGAGCTTGGAATAGGCTGGACCGCCGCAAAGGCAGCAGAAGGATTCAGCCTGCCCAAGTACAGGTTTGGAGAGCCTTGCGAAAAATTCGGAATAAAATTTTACAACGACTCAAAAGCGACCAACGTCCACGCGGCAGTCGCCGCTTTGCGCGAACTCGCAGGGGCTAAAAACCTCGTCTGGATAGGCGGCGGGAAGGACAAGCTGTGCGATGTTTCGGAGCTTGCTTCGGAAGTCATGAAAGTCGCCTCGGGAGCGGTTTTGATAGGCCAGACCGCCGAAAAATTGGCGAATATTTTTAACGCTGCAGGCTTCAACGCCAAAATATGCCAATCTATGAAAGAGGCGGTGGAATGTGCGGCAAAAATGGCGGGCGAAGGCGGGAACGTCCTATTTAGCCCCGGATTTTCAAGCTTCGGAATGTTCGCAGGGTACGCGGATAGAGGGAAATCTTTCCAAAATGAAGTTTTGTGTTTGAAGAATTTAAAATAATATTAAAGATAGAAGGCAAAATTAAGGGGAAACATATGAAAAAATCAGTGGCAATTACGGCAGTATTAGCGCTGCATATAGGCGTAATAAGCATGCTTCTCGTGCAGGCGGGTTGCAGCTCCGAACCGGAAGCTCCCGCGGCGAAAGCCCAGACGACTGTCGAGGAGGTCACAACAATAGCTCCCGCCGAGCAGAAAGAGGCGGAGGTGTCCGTCAGGGAAGCAGAGCTTGCTCCCGAAGGCAGCCCCGCGCTCCGCGTAGCCCCGACCCGACCCGCTTGGAATATGGGGAAAACAGAAGATGCCGGCGAAGTTCTCGTAAAAGAAGAACCGGCCGTCCCGTCGGAGGAAAAAGCCTCAGAAAAGCCCTCCGTCGAAAAGCCCGAACCCAAGCCTGCCCCAGCCACAGAAAATATTTATGTCGTAAGAAAAGGCGACAACCTCTCGACCATCGCGAAGAAACACCGCGTAAGGCTCTCGGAGCTTATGGAAATAAACTCCCTCAACCGCTCCTCGGTAATCAAAGTGGGGCAAGAAATAAAAATTCCCGCCTCCGGCGAAGTTTCCTCAATGCCTGAACAAAAGCCGGCCGAGCACGAAAATGCCCAAGTCTCCTCCGAAGCCGAAACGTATGTCGTAAAAAGCGGCGACTCCCTTTCCAGAATCGCCAAAAGGCACTCGACTACCGTGCGCCAACTGATGTCGATAAACAATCTTAAAAACCACAATATAAAAATCGGGCAAAAGCTTATCGTCCCCAAAGCCTCCGCAAAAAAGCAGGCGAGTTCAGCCCAGCAGTCTCAAAATAGCGCTGCGGCAAACGGCGAAATTACATACGAAATAAAAAGCGGCGACACTCTCGGCGTCATTGCCAGAAAGCACGGCACCAGCGTTTCTGCAATATGCAAGCGCAATGGAATATCCGATCCCCGCAAAATCCGCGCAGGGCAGAAAATAATCATCGCCTCAACCGCCGCCGCCCCCAAAAACGCCGCCCCTGCAAAGGCGAGCATCACTATTGAAAAACCTGCCGCTGCGCAGGCGGCACAATCTTCCGCACAACCCGCGCAGCCTGCACAGCAAACACAGGCGCAATCTCCGGCTAACGAAATAATCGTGACGTCGGACGCCCAGGGCGCTTCATCAAGCAGCGCGACAACTCCCGCTCAGCCCTCCCAGTCTTCCCAGACATCGCAGCCTGCCCCGCAAGAGGAGGCAGCGCCTGTTGTCGAATCCGAAACAATACCCGTGATAGAAATATAACGGCCCTCCTAAATGAACGCCCCGGACGCACAAAGTTCATATCGGGGCGCTTGGTTGGGCATACTTTTTCCGGTCGCCTTTCTAAGCGTCCTCGGTTTGCTCATTTTAATGAGCGCGGGCACGAACCGCGCGGATCCGTATTTCATAGTCTCAAAACAGTCTGTATGGCTCTGCGTCGCCCTTTGCGCCGGGATAGTTGCCACATTTGTGGATATCGACCTGCTTAAACGCCTCTCAATCCCGATAGCGGCAATAACCGTAATTCTTCTAATACTCGTACTGATACCCCACGTGGGAAAAGAAGTTAACGGCTCGCGCAGATGGCTTGAAATCGGCCCGATAGTCGCCCAGCCAAGCGACCTCGCAAAATTCGCGCTGACAATTTTTCTCTCATCTTACCTGTACGACAACCAGCGCAAAATAAAAAATTTTTTTAGCGGGCTTTTTAAACCCCTTATAATAGTGGGGCTATTCTGCGTCCCGATAATACTCGAACCCGACTACGGGACGTGTTTTCTATGCGGGCTAGTAGGGCTGATTTTGATATTTTTGGCGGGGGCAAAAATTTCGCAAATAATTGCAGTATTCGCGCCGCTCGGAGCTATCTTTTGCATACTTATATATCTTAACCCGGTAAGAATGACGAGAATAATGAGCTTTCTCGATGTCGAGGGGACAAAGGCGGAAGGCTCATACCAGCTCTACCAGGCAATAGTCGCATTCGGATCCGGCGGCATCTTTGGAAGTGGCATAGGCAGGGGCAGACAACAGCTTTCGTTTCTGCCGGAGGCGCACACTGACTTTGTGTTCGCGATTGTCGGAGAGGAGCTTGGAATTTTTACAACCCTTTCAGTTGTGCTCGCATTTGCCATATTGTTTTTCATAACGATTGCTTCGCTTAGAAAAGCCCCCAATCTATTTGAATTCTCCCTCGCGACGGGGGCGGTTATGATGATAATTCTTCAAGCGCTCTTTAATATGTGCGTAGTGACGGGACTTATGCCCACGAAGGGCATTTCACTGCCTTTTATAAGCTACGGAGGCTCCAATCTCGTGGCGATGTTCGCATTCACAGGGCTGATTTTAAACTGCCTTAGACGGTGGAGCAAACCGACTCAAATTAAAATAGGAGAACTATGAGCAAATTTATAATTCTTTGCGGCGGAACCGGAGGGCACCTCGCGCCGGGCCTTGCCGTTGGGCAGGCGCTAATCGATGCGGGCGACGAAGCGAGCTTTGTAATCAGCCAAAAAGAGGTCGATTCAAGGCTCGTAAGAAAATACTCAAACCTCCATATCATTAAAGCGCCGGGAGTGGCGTTTTCGCTTAATCCCGCGAGATTTTGCAAGTTTCTTTCAGAGCTTGCGAAGTCCGTGCGCTTCGGCAGAAAAGTCATCTCCGAAGGCAAGTACGACGCCGTTATAAGCTTTGGCGGATTCAACTCCCTCGGATTTTCGATTGCCGCCCGCAGTCTCGGAGTTCCGCTGATACTCCACGAAGCAAACCGCCGCGCCGGCAAGGCAACAAGGCTGCTTGGCAGATTTGCCGAGCGCATATACGTTCCGTACGGAGTGAGGATTCCGCGGCGCAAGGGCGGGCAGGTAAAATATTCCGGCTATCCGGTAAGAAGCGAAATAAAAAAGCTGCCAAAGGGCGAATGCAGAAGAAAGTTCGGCTTCCCCGACGGAGGCAAACTGCTTCTCGTACTCGGCGGAAGCCAGGGGGCACTCGCCCTAAACGAATGGGCATTCCACAATTTTGATAGGCTCGCGGAAAAGGGCATAAATGTGTTGTGCGTGTGCGGGCAAGGCAAAAAAATATTTTCGGACAGAACCGTATCTACGAAAGAATTTGGCGATAAAAAAATATCGTTTCTCGAATTTTGCGACGATATGGCGTCCGCGATGTCGGCTGCCGATGTCGCCGTCGCGCGCGCAGGCGCCGGCACAATAGCGGAGCTCGCGCGGTGCAGGCTTCCGTCTGTCATAGTCCCTTACCCCTTCGCCGCCGACAACCACCAGCGAGAAAACGCCAGATGCTTTGAAAAGCAGGGCGGATGCGCCGTCATCGAGCAGGACGATTTAAACAGGCTCTTCGACGAAGTTATATGGCTCATGGAAAACGAGGGGCTAAGGCGCACTATGGAGGAAAACCTCGCGCGGGTTGACGCGCTCAACGACACATCTAAAATAATAGACGACCTAAAAGAGATCGCCCGCAAAACGGAGGTCGGCTAATGCCTTTACGGTATTACATGGGCGGAATATGCGGAATGGGAATGGCTCCCCTTGCCGCGTTTCTCGCAGACGAAGGGAACAGGATAGAGGGTTTTGACGACGTTCCAAATCCGGACCTTGCGCAAAGGCTCGAAAAACTCGGCGTAAAATTTGCGCCGCCGTCGGGCAAGTACGACAAAGTCGTCATAAGCTCCGCCCTCAACAGGCGCCGCGGGGAATTCGCCGACTTTTGCGATTCCCGCAATATAGTCCGCCGCGGTGAATGCTGGGCGGAACTGTGCTCTGCGCGCGTATTGACGGCAGTCGCGGGCAGCCACGGTAAAAGCACGGTGAGCGCACTCTTGGCGCACGCCGCTAACAAACTTTCCCTCGACTGCGGATACCTCGTTGGCGCAATCCCGAACGATTTTGGAATGCACAGATACTGCCCCGCCGGCAAGCCGATAATTTCAGAAATAGACGAAAGCGACGCAACAATCGAGCTTTTCAGTCCGGAGGTGACAGTAGCGCTAAACGCCGATCTCGACCATACAGATACTTACCCGGACAACACAAAGCTCGAAGCAATGTTTGAGCGATTATTTTCGCGCACCCGAAGGCTGATCGTGTACCCGTCGGGCGACCCGATACTGGAAAGCGCCGCCGCGAAAGTACAAACTCCGTCACTGCCAGTAAATCTTTCCGGAGACTACTTTGAGCGGAACCTCGAAATGGCGCTCGCCGCCCTGCGCGCGACATTTCCAAGCGGCTCCTTCACAAAAGCGGCCTTCGAGGGGTTCGGCGGATTGCAGCGGCGCAACGAAACTATTTTCGACAACGGGAAACTGAGAGTTGTGTCCGACTACGCCCACCACCCGAACGAAGTGAAATCGTTCCTCGAACGTTTCCTTCCTCAATCAAGCGCCGAAACAATCGTCTATTTTCAGCCCCATAGATATACCCGCACGCGGAGGTTTGCAAAAGACTTTGCGGAAACGCTCGCGTGGGCGGCCGCCTGCGGGGCAAAAGTGTTCGTGCTTCCGGTCTATGCCGCAAGCGAGATTCGCGATCCGCTCGGCGAAAGCCCTCAAATAATAAAAAACGCGCCCGGTGGCGCGCGCATAGAGCTTGCTGGACCGGAAGACTTTTTCAAGGCCGTGCAAAACGCGCTAGATAAAAAATCGGAGCTGCGCATTGCGCTTGTAGGGGCCGGAGATTTCCATTTCGAGGCAAAAAAATTTTTAGATAAAATAAAATGAATCCAAAAATTGCAGTATTTAGCGGCGGCATATCCCCAGAGCGGGATGTGTCTATCGTAAGCGGCGAAAACGTGGCAAACGCCCTTTCCAAAAACTTTGAAGTTCTCCCGGTAAGGCTTGATAAAAACGAGCTTCCTGGCGGAATAAGCCCGGACGAATACATAGTGTTTCCCGCAATGCACGGAGACTACGGCGAAGACGGCACGCTGCAAGCGCAGCTCGATTCGGCAGGCTTTGAATACGCCGGGTGCGGAAGCTTGTCGAGCCGCGTTTGCATGGTAAAACCCGCCGCGAAGGCGCTGTTAAAATTCGCTGGAGTTCCCGTCGCGCGCTCGTTGGAATTCGACGCAAAAGCCAAGCCTTCGGCGGAAACAATCGCTGAGCTTTTTCCCGGCGGCTGCGTAATAAAGCCGGCCGACAAGGGAAGCAGCGTAGGCCTAAGCGTTGCGCTCGACATCATATCCGCCCGCAGTGCGCTCGACAGCGTAAAAGAAGGGCTTTGGATGGCGGAAGAATACGTTAAAGGACGGGAATTTTCAGTGGGCGTAATATACGGGAAAGCGGCCGGAGTGGTAGAAATAATCCCAGAAGGCGGCGTGTACGACTACAAGCGCAAATATACTGCCGGTGCGACCCGATACGTATTCCCGGCAGAGATTCCGCAACATTGCGCCGACGCCATGCGTTCTGCCGCGGAAAAATCTTTCAGCGCCTGCGGCTGCCGCGACTTCGCCCGCGTGGACTTCATTGTCCGCGATACTGAAGCCCCGTCGTTCGCAGTATTGGAAATAAACACCCTCCCGGGAATGACCCCCACGAGCCTTCTTCCCAAAAGCGCCTCGTGCATTGGGTACGGATTTGAGGCGCTCTGTGAAAAACTCGTCGAGGGCGCGATAAAAAGATTTAAAAACCGCTAAATGCCCAGAAAAAAAGCCCAGAAGCCGTCCACGTGGCGGGACTTAAATTCTTCCGACGGGCGCAAGCGCCGGAAGATACCGCTGTCCCTGCGCGCTAAACTCCGCGTGGCATGGATTTGGCTGCGAGCCACATTGGGGATAGCAGCGCTTCTGGCGCTCGGATACGGCGCGTATTACGCATACGAAAACATATTTTTTGAGGAAATATTCGGCGTAAAAAGCGGGGAAATAAAACGCATAGAGTTTAAAACTGACGGAAACATAACGGCAAAATGGCTGAATGAATACTTAAAAATTCCCGCGAGGCAGAAGCTGAGCGACATAAGTATTTTCGCGGTCAAAGCAAAGCTTGAATCGCTATCGCAGGTGGAATCCGCAGCGGTGGAAAGATCGTATCCAGACGCCCTGAAAATAACGCTCACAGAGCTAAAACCGTTTATGAAGTTTTTTACGGAAATATCGGGTAAGCCGCGCATGTTTATAATGACCCCCGACGGCAGATTTTTCGAGCCGGCGTGCATACAGCCTGAAATGATAGACGCAATGCCTAAAATCGAGGGAATCAAGCCCGATTTCGACGGCAGTCTGCCGAAAAAATACGATTCCGCCGGTAAAGTCGCAAAATTTCTCGCGCTTGCGTATTCCGAGATTCCAGCCGAGGCGCAAACATGGAAGCTCATTGACGTCTCAAACCTCGAAAGCAGAACCCTGCCTCTTCTAAAAGTGGTCACCGACTCCGGCATAGAAATAATTTTTGCGCCGCGCGAATATAAAAAACAATTTGATAGGCTCGAATATATCTTGCGTTATCAGAAAGAAAATCCTTTAACTGTCATAAAGCGCATAGACCTATCGATGAAAGGCTGGGCGCCCGTTAAAATCGAGACAAAAAAATGAGCGACAGCAAAACAATAGCAGCCCTTGAAATCGGCACGGGCAAAATGCAGGTTTTCATAGGGGAAATTGTCGACAATAAAATGCTCAATCTTGTCGGAGTCGGACAGGCGGCCACCGACGGCGTAAAAAAAGCCGATATAATAGACGTAAAGAAAGCCGCCGAACAGGCGCAGGCAGCAATAGTAATGGCGGAGCGCTCATGCTCGGTGCCTATAAAATCCGTGTGTCTCGGCATAAGCGGCACGCATATTCAGGGCTTTAGAAACATAGGCTCGGCAAATGTTGCGGGCTCGGACGGGATTGTCCGCAAAAGCGATGTAGATAGGGCAAAGGACGACGCGAGAAGCAAAACGCTGCCGGAGGGCAGAAGCTATATACATAGAATTTGCTGCGGATTTTACCTCGACGACGAAAGGTTCACGACAGACCCGATAGGCGAAAAAGCCTCGAGGATAGTAGCCGAATACTGGATGATACACGGAGACAGCGAAAAAATCAGAGCCGCAATGCACGTGGTGCAAAGTTTTGGGCTCGAAGTTGAATATCTCGTATTTTCCGGGCTTGCATCGGCTATAACAGTCACATCGCCTGCGCAAAAGGAAAACGGCGTGCTCGTAGTGGACATCGGCTGCGGGACGAGCGACTACGCATTCTATAAAAACGGTCTTCCCGTCCAGGCGGGCGTCATACCCGTAGGCGGCGACCACATTACAAACGACCTTTCGTTCGGGATACGGCTTAGCAGAAAAAATTCCGAAAGAATAAAGACGCGCTTCGGCAAGGCAATTATAACAAAGGACGAGTGCGACATAAAATTTTGGAGCCAGGGCGACAAGCAGATAGGCGACAGAAAAATACCGCTTGAAGCCATAAATAAAGTTATAAGGGCCCGCCTTGAAGAGCTGTTTTTGCTGCTTCGCCAAGATATGATTGAATATTTTTCAGACGGCTCTGTTAAAGAGATTGTGCTGACAGGCGGAACGTCGAAATTAAACGGGATATGCGAGCTTGCGGAAGCGGTTTTGGAGCGCCCGTGTTCCCTCGGGAAATTCGCGCCAAACGTAGCCGAAAACCTGCGCCACCAAGAATTCGCAACAGCACTCGGGCTCCTCGAATACGCGAGGATGAAGGAAATGAATGGCGGGCGCGAAAAGGGTTCGTCAATAACCGAGAAAATCGCGAAAATATTTAAAATCTGATGCCAGACGAATTGAGACAGAAAATTAGGATACGCGTTGTCGGAGTCGGAAACGCAGGAGCGAAAATCGTTGGGCTACTATCGTCCGCTGGATGCGAATTCTCCGACCTCGCCGCCGTTGACACGGACGAGCTATCTCTCGCAGACTGCGGGATTGAAAACGCCGTATGCATAGGCAAATCGGTGACAGCCGGCGCCGGGTCAGGCTCTGATGCGGCAGTCGCGAAGGAAGCTGCAATAGCGGATCTCGGGCTATTAAAGGCCGTGGCGTCGGGCGCGGAAGTGTTTATATTTGTAGCAGGGCTTGGCGGAGGAACGGGAAGCGTTGTGACGCCTATTTTATGCAAGCTTGCAGCCGAGGGCGGCGCAAAGCTTGTAATATCTTTCTCCATAATGCCGCTATCGGTTGAAGGCAGCGACAAATCGTTTCTCGCAGAGAGGTCTGTAAGGTATATGCGCACCGTATGCGACGCGGCGGCAACCCTCCCGAACGACATAATTCTCGCCCGCTCAAACCTTCCGATAAAAGCGGCATTTGAATCCGCAAACACCCATGTCGCCTCGGCTGTGAGGGAGATTTGCGCAATGCTCGCAAAACGCGGCATCGTAAACATAGACCTACCCTCCTTCAAAAAAGTTTTCTTTAAAAAGGGCGAGCATACATTTTTCGGGATAGGCAGCGGGAGCGGCGCCAACGCAATAGAAAACGCACTCTCAGAACTTGCAGCATCCCCGCTAATAGAATTTGGCAATTCGGCGTCTTGCGCGGAAAGCCTTATGGTTTCGCTCGTGTGCGGTGAAGATTTCGAGATGAATAAAATGCAGGCGCTTCTAGAGAGCGTAGCCGGAACTTTCGGCGTAAGCGAGCGTATATGCTTTGGGGCGATAATAGACAAAGCAATGAACGGCGGAGTAAAAATATGCGCAATGGGCCTGTACGACGCTTCAAGAGCCCTTCCCAAAAAGGCCGAATCTCCCAAACAAATTTACGTTGCTTCAAGCGCCGCTCCCGCCCCTGCACCTGCGCGAGAAGAATGGCGCGCAAAAATTAATCCGCTTGAAGCAGGCGCACCCGAACCTGCGCGCGAAGAACGGGCTAGCGCGACCATTCCCGCCGAGCCAATCCCGGCAGACAACCATGCGGATACCCAACCTGCCCAACCCGCAGAAATCCACCATGAAAACAAGCCGAAAAAATCACGCGGATTTTTCGGTTTCGGCCGCCGCAAGCCGGAGCCAAAGGTGAGTGAACCGAAAGCCGAGCAGTCCGAATTTAAATTTATGGAGATGTCGGAGCAGCGCGGATTTTTTGAGGACACGCCCGTAAATATCCGCAAAGGCGAGGATCTCGACGTCCCGACTTTTATGCGCAGAAATATAAAAATAAACCTTTGATTCCTCAAAATTCCTACGACCTTTTTAGCACTGGCCCGAAAATAATGCTGGCATACCGCACAAATAAAATTACGGGATTTATCAATTTGAACAAAAAGATAAAGTGCGCCACTGGACATCGTAGTCGGATAAAAAAAAGTCTTATTTTTAGCGCGGCCAATCCGCAAAATAAAAAGCGTCCGAAAAGTTTCGGACGCTTTTAAATTTTCGGCGGACGGCAATTTTTGCGGAGCCCGCTTTGGCGGAAATTCCGCTCGCGCTAAAAAGTTTTTATCTCAAAATCGGCGAGCATATCCGCCGTCGTTTTGTCGGCTTCTTCAATGCTTTCACCCCGCGCGAGAAGCACAGCCATTCTCCTGTGCCCTCCCGTCACACACGGCTTTGAGAAAATCCGCATATCGGTGTTTGGCCTGTTTAAAACTTTGTCGAGCCCACAATATTCGAGCATCTGGGTGTCGCCCTCAACGACAACCGCCCTGCTCGCCGACGGCCCGTACAACTCTATATTTGCAATCGGTATCCCGAGTATCGCGCGCGCATGCAGCGCAAATTCCGACAGATTTTGGGAAATCATCGTCACCATGCCCGTGTCATGCGGGCGCGGGGAGACTTCCGAAAACAGCACTTCGTCTCCCTTTATGAACATCTCTACCCCGAAAATCCCATAACCGCCAAGCGCGTCGGTAATTTTTTTCGCGTACTCCTTGGCCTTTTCGAGAGCCCCCTCAGACATCGGGTGGGGCTGCCAGCTCCTGCGGTAATCGCCCGATATTTGCTCGTGCCCTATCGGCGCGCAGAATGAAGTTCCGCCGGAATGGCGCACTGTCAGAAGCGTTATCTCATAGTCGAAATCGACAAAGCCTTCCACAATAACTTCCCCGCCTCCCGCACGGCCGCCCGTCTGCGAGCATTCCCAAGCGGCGTCTATTTGGCTTTCGTCTTTTACCGTGCTTTGTCCATGCCCGGACGAACTCATTATCGGCTTAACGACGCACGGAATGCCGATTTTCTTAACGGCTTCTACAAATTCCTCTTTATTCTTGGCAAAAGCGTACGGGGAAGTTTTCATACCGAGAGTCTCGGCCGCGAGAGTTCTGATTCCCTTGCGGTTCATAGTAAAATTCACAGCCCGCGCCGTGGGTATCACATTAAACCCGCGCGACTCCAACTCCACAAGCTCGCTTGTGGCAATCGCCTCGACTTCCGGTATTATGTACGCGGGGTTTTCCTCCACGATTATTTTTTCGAGGGCGTCCGCATCGAGCATAGATATCACATGCGACCTATCCGCAATCTGCATGGCGGGCGCATTTGCGTATTTGTCCACTGCTATTACTTCGAGTCCGAGGCGCTTTAATTCTATCGCGACTTCGCGGCCAAGCTCTCCGCTCCCGAGCAGCATCGCCTTTGTAGAATTTTTCTTAAATACCGTTCCTATGTTTGTCATAATTTTTATTTGGTTGAAGTTGGAGGTTGTTGGCAAGATTCAATTTTCATTCCGAAATATTTTAGCATTTGAAGGCTTTTAGACGCCAAAGAGTCGCTCTCCGCACCGCCGTCCGAAAGATTGCATACGCCCGTCATAAAAAAGCGCCTTCTAATACTTCTTATCGCATTGCGCTGGAAAGCTCCCATTGTAAAAGCCTCAAGATCGGCCGCAAGAGAGTCTTCCAATACGAGATTTATGTCCGGATAGCGGTAATACAGCTCCCTAAACGTCTTAAAGCGCGGCAATATTCCAAAGGCGCGCTTGGGCAGAACTATTATTTCGTCGGCGCAAGCCTCCTCTCCCGACAAGGCTGCCGCGCATTTTTTTCCGCAAAGCACGCCTATTTTTGAATCTGGGCGCGAATTTCTGAGCGCCTTCAAAACGGGGGCAATGGAAGCGGCATCTTCAAAAGAGTTCGGGAGAGTCATGAATATCGAATTTTTGCGCGGAAGCTCTTTAAGCCCCATGCGCTCCATAGTATAGCCCAAAATGCTCTTGCCTCCGCGCAGATGCAAAGACGTGCGCTGGTTTGGATGCGTTCTCCACCGCCTATGCAGCCAAAGCCAGTCGTAGCGGGCAGTCTGGCTTTGCTTTAATTTTTCTTCGAGCCACACGTTTCCCGAGTAAGTGACATCTTCAATGGTCGAGGCCTCCAGCATTTCTCCGCAGACCTCGGAGCGCCAAAATCCGGTGCGCTTGGCGAAAAAAACTGCGCAGCGCGCGCCCGTTTTTTCGGTTAAAATTCCGGCGAGCTCCGACGTATAGCACAGTCTGTCGAAGAGCAGCGACTCGCACCCTGCCCCTCCCGCGTTTTGGTCGAAAAGCACCGCGACGCAACCGTTGTTTCTGAGGATTTTTACGGCGTCGAGAATGCCGTCGCGGCGCGAGAGCATTTCTATTCCGAACCTCTGCCTGCTCTTTTTTATCCATTCCTCCATTCCCGAGGAATTAAACGGCCTGTAAAAAACCCCTGTTTTCGGAATTTTTACGTTTTTTACGAGCAGCGGAAACATTGTTATTGTTTCCATCATTGCGAAGTGCGGAATCATCAAAACGAGCGGGAACGGATCGTCCGAAAGCTTTTGAAGCTCGCTTCTTACAGTGTCGCTTATTTTTACGCGATTTGCGAGCCTTTGTACTGACATGTGAGGGCTTGCCACTACAAAAAGCGCCATTTCTACCATTCTCGCGCAGGATTCGTACACAATTTTAGTTCTATCCCTGCGCGACATTTTTGGGAAACAATGGTACACATTCGAGAACGCGACTCTCGTGCGGGAATTGGGGAAATAGCATATCAGCCAACCGACCGTTTTGCACAACCCTTCCACAATGCACTCTGGAGCGTTTGCAAACAGCCACCCCAATATCGAAAGAAAATATTTCATAAAAATTTTACGCAACTTTATCCAAACATACCAAAAATGCAAAAAAAATCGACCTTTTGGCGCCTTTGCCTATCAGTAAAGATTGCGCAGCGCAAAAGATCGATTAAAGCACGGCTAATTTTATGCCCATTTTTAGCCTGCTTAAAGTATTTTCTCCATGAGTCGCGGAAGTGTTTTTTACAAGATAAAACTATTACCGATCGCCGAAAAGATTTTGAATCCATATTTTTTATGGGACTTTAATCCGGAGAACAAAAAATCTGAAACAAAATTTCCGCGGACCGCAACGGGCGAGTTCACACTTTGTAAGCGGGAACTCGCGGAGTTTGGGAGAGCAAAATTTTCGCGGGAGCGCGGCGGGGAGAGCGCACACTCCCGCCGCAATTTTACGACCTCTTCATAGCCGCCGCGAGCGACGCCACAAAATCTTCCGCCGCTTTCAGCGCTGCGCTTTCGCCGTTTTCCAAGAACTCCTCAAAAGTAAGGTCCACAAGCTTGCTCCCTACGACAACCGCGTCTGCGGATTCGGCCGCCAAATGCGCCATATTCGGATTCGATATGCCAAATCCCGCCGCGACCGGAAGCACAGAAGCCTTGCGCACGTCAGCGAGCCTCTTTGAGAAGGATTCCGGAAGGGCGTTTCTCGCGCCAGTCACCCCCGCGACAGTCACATAGTATAGAAAATCCGTGCCGCTTTCGGAAATCGCCCGTACCCTATCCAATCCGGAAGTAGGCGCGGCGAGCGGAATTAGCCCTATGCCGTACTCTTTTAATCCCCCCGATATTTCGCCGGATTCTTCGAGCGGAACATCCACGACAAGCCACGCATTTATTCCGTTTTTTTTCGAGAGTTCCGCCGTTTTTTCAAGCCCCAGTTTGAAAATCGGATTGTAGTATGAAAATAGGACAAACGGATTTTCAACGCCGTCTTTGCGCAAGCGCCCTGCCATATCCAAAACCTTTTGGAGAGTTGTACCTGCTGACAGCGCCCTCTGGCTCGCCGCCTGAATTGTTGCGCCGTCCGCCATCGGGTCGGAGAACGGAACGCCCAGCTCTATGATGTCGGCGCCCCCTTTGCAGGCCGCCTTGACCAATTTTTCGGTAAACGATATTTCTGGATCTCCGCAGCTGATGAATGTCACGAGCGTCGCGCGGCCGCTTTCCGAATTATTCTTTAAAACTTCTTTGATGCTTTTCATTTTTACGCCCTGTTTAAGAATTTCATTACCGAATCCATATCCTTGTCTCCGCGCCCGGAAAGCGACACTATTATTATGTCGTCTTTAGACATTTTCTTTGCGTTTTGCATTGCAAGCGCAACCGCGTGGGACGATTCGAGCGCGGGTATAATGCCCTCCAACCTCGACAATTTCATAAAGGCGTCCACCGCCTGCGAGTCGTTTATCGGGACGTATTTAGCCCTGCCCGTGTCCCTCAAATATGCGTGTTCGGGGCCGACTCCGGGATAGTCGAGACCGGCAGACACTGAGTAGGTGTCGAGTATCTGTCCGTTTTCGTCCTGCAAGAGATAGGTTTTGTTGCCGTGGAGGACTCCTACGCTCCCACCGTTCAGGCTCGCCGAATGGCGCCCGGTTTCTATTCCGTCGCCCGCGGCCTCCGCCCCGTATAGCTCCACGCCTTCATCGTCCATAAATCCCGAAAATATGCCTATCGCGTTGCTGCCGCCGCCCACGCATGCCACGACTTGCGTCGGAAGCCTGCCGCACTTCTCGAGTATCTGGGCGCGCGATTCCCTCCCGATTATCGACTGGAAAGTTTTCACCATCTCCGGATACGGGTGCGGGCCGGCTGCCGTACCTATAACATAAAAAGTGTCTTCGACAGTCGCCACCCAGTTGCGCAGCGCCTCGTTCATAGCGTCTTTGAGGGTCGCCGTTGCGTGCTTTAGCTCTACTGAAATCAAATTGGCTCCCAGCATTTTCATTCTCGCCGCGTTTTGCGCCTGTCTGCGGACGTCCTCCGCGCCCATGAATACGTCGCACTGCATTCCGAATAGGGCGGCTATCGTTGCGGTTGCAACCCCGTGCATTCCGGCTCCGGTCTCGGCGATGAGCCTGCGCTTGCCCATTCTGCGCGCGAGGAGAATCTGGCCAACAGTATTGTTTACCTTGTGCGCGCCGGTGTGGTTAAGATCCTCGCGTTTCAAGTATATGCGCGCCCCGCCGCAATATTCGCTCAGCCTCTTCGCGTAGTAGAGCGGTGACGGCCTTCCGACATAGTCCCGCATTATGGCGTCGTATTCGCTCCAGAAGGAGGGATCGTTTATCGCCTCCTTATATACCCTCTCCAATTCTTTAAGGGCAGGCATTAGCGTTTCGGCGACATACTGCCCTCCGTAAATTCCGTATCTTCCCTTGCCTTGCGTTTTCATATTCATATTATATTTCTTACTTTTTCGATTAAAATTTGCACTTTTTTCAAATCTTTTTTTCCCGGAGAAATCTCGACTGCGCTGTTTGAATCAACCGCCCACGGCTGAACGGCGCGGATTGCCGCCTCCGCGTTTTCAGGAGAAATTCCCCCCGCGAGAACGAGCCGCCTTTTCGCGGCGAGTTTTTTTGCCAGAGCCCAATCGGAAAGCTCTCCAGTCCCTCCAACCGCAACCTTTGAGCGCGAGTCCGCAATGAGCGCCGCGCACGGGAAAGCCTCGGCCTCTGCGAGCGCGGCTTCGGAATCAAGCCATACGGCGCGCCAAATCTCGCAGCCAGTCTCTGCTATTTCCTCGGCAAAGTCTGCCGACTGCCCCCCGTGGAGCTGGATTGCCGCAAGCCCGCATTCAGCCGCGGCAGTTTTTATAAAATCCTGGCTTTCCGATACGAAGACCCCGACTCTCTTTGCCCGCCCCGACATCGCGCCCGCTATTTTTTTAGCTTTGCCGATATCGACGAAGCGCGGGCTGCGACTGTAAAAAATCATGCCGACGTAATCCGCTCCGAGCTCTTCTATACGGCGCGCTTCGAGCGGGTCGCAAACTCCGCATATTTTTATTTTTGGCGACATTTTATTTTTTTCCGAGAAGTTGTGAAAGCCTGTCCGCGGGAGAAGAAGCGCGCATCAATTCCGAGCCTATCAGCGCGGCATCTGCGCCGTATTCGCCGGCTCTTAAAAGGGTCTCGCGCGAGCCTATTGCGCTCTCTGAAACTTTTACGCATTCCTGCGGGACAAGTTTTATCAAAGTTCCGACCCTTTCAAAATCCGTCTCAAAATTTTTTAGATTGCGGCAGTTTACGCCTATGATTTTTGCTCCCGCGGAAGCGAGCATTGAAATCTCGTCTTCGGTGTGCGCCTCGCACAGGGCGTCGAGCCCTAGCGATTCCGCAAACCCGAACAGCTCCTCAAACTCCGCGCGCGATAGCATCGCTGCAATCAGCAGAACCGCCGAAGCTCCCCAGACCTTCGCCTGGCATATCTGGTATTTGTCGAAAATGAAGTCCTTTCGGAGAATCGGTATCGAAACAGCATCTGCGGCTATTTTAAGATTTTCCGCCGACCCCATAAAAAAATTTTTTTCCGTAAGGACGGAAAGAGCCGCCGCCCCCGCCCCCGCGAGCGACTTTGCAAGCTCTCCCGGCCGAAAATCCGCGCGGATTAGCCCAGCCGACGGCGAGGCTTTTTTAAGCTCGGCAATCACCGCCGGCGTTCCGTCTGAGCTCTTTTTTAAAGCCGCGGCGAACGGGGCGCGAGCGGGGGAATCCATCGCCATTGAATACAGCTCGCCAAAGCCAATAGTTCTCTTTTCAGATTCAAGCTCCTCGAATTTTTGGGCGCAAATTTTGTCGAGTATTGAGTCGGTCTTCATACGTTTTGCCTCGAAAATTCCACAAGCGTTTTAAGTTTTTTCAAAGCCGCTCCCGAATCGAGAGAGTCGCGCGCCATCTCAAGCGCCGCACCGAAATCGTCGGTTTTTCCACCTACAACTATTGCAGCCGCGGCGTTTAAAAGGCATATATCGCGCGCGCCGTTGCGCAATTTTCCAGAAAGCACGTCCAATAGTATCTGCGCGTTTACTTTCGCGTCGCCGCCTTTCAAGTCCGAAAAATTTGCGCCGTCCGGGAAATACTTTCGCGGATTAAATTCGCTCGTCTTTATGGAGCAGTCCCGCAATTCGCTCACCCGGGTTGGCGTGCAGACGGATATTTCGTCCATGCCGTCTGCCGCGTGGACTACAAACGCGCGGCGCACTCCCATTCTATTCAGACATTCGGCGACAAACTCCGTGTACCCGGCCTCGAAAACCCCAACTACCTGACCGGTTGCCCCGGCGGGATTCACGAGAGGCCCGAGGAGATTGAATATTGTCCTAAACCCGAGAGCCTTTCTGACGGGAGCCGCAAAGCGCATTGCAGGGTGCATCTTTGGCGCGAACAAAAACGCTATTCCCTCCTCTTGCAGACAGTGCTCCATCACAGACGCATGCACGTCGAGATTGAATCCAAGCTCGCCAAGAACGTCGCCTGAGCCGCATTTGCTCGTCGCGGCCCTGTTCCCGTGCTTCGCGACGGGGACTCCGGCGCCGGCTGCTATGAAAGCGGAAGTCGTCGATATGTTGAACGTATTCATTCCGTCGCCTCCCGTCCCGCACGTGTCTATCGGCGCAGCGGAGCCTGCGTTTATAAACGTCGCCCTCGCCCGCATTGCGGACGCCGCACCGACAACTTCGTCAACTGTCTCGCCCTTCATTTTAAGGGCAGTCAGAAATGCCGCCATAATTGCCCCGTCAACCTCGCCGGACATTATCTCTCCGAACACTTCCGCGCTCTCCGCGCCGATCAAGTTCTTTTTGGAGGCAACTTTTGAAAGGGCGCGCTTTGTCTTTTCGCCGTTCATAGCGCTTTGGCCTCCAAAAGGAAGTTTTCCAGCATTCTCTTGCCGCCGAAAGTCATTATCGACTCCGGATGGAATTGAACGCCCTCCACAAGGAAATCAGTATGCCTTATCCCCATGACTTCACCGTCCTCAGCGCGCGCCGTCACCCTAAGGCATTTCGGCAAGGTGTTCTCCGCCACAGCGAGGGAATGGTACCTTACGACCTCTATCGGATTCGGCATTCCGCGGAAGACTCCGGTTGAATCGTGGGTCACCATGCTCGTCTTTCCGTGCATCGTCCGGCGCGCAAGCACAATGTCCGCGCCAAACGCGTAGCCTATCGACTGCATTCCAAGGCACACTCCGAATATCGGAACTTTCCCCGCATATTTTTTTATGAAGTCAACGCACACACCTGCGTTTTTCGGGGAGCTCGGTCCGGGCGATATTACTACCGCCTTCGGGGACATCGCAAACAGCTCCTCCGCAGTGGCGGCGTCGTTGCGCACAATCTTCATGTCCGCTCCGAGCGTCTCGAAGTAGTGCACGAGATTGTATGTAAATGAATCGTAGTTGTCTATTAGAAGCACCATAATATTACCTTCCCACTCCGGTGATGTCCAAAGTATCTATTCCGTCCGCCATTTCCAGCGCGCGCGAAACTGCGCGCGACTTCATGCGCGTCTCTTCGTATTCGGATTCGGGGTCCGAATCGAAAACTATTCCGGCGCCCGCTTGGACTGAAACTTTGCCGCCGCGCATTTGGAGCGTGCGGATTGTTATAGCCAAGTCCATATTGCCCCCGTAGCCCAAGTACCCAACGGCTCCACCATAAGGGCCGCGGCGCTCGGGCTCGAGCTCGTTGATTATTTCCATCGCGCGTATTTTCGGGGCGCCCGATAGTGTTCCCGCGGGGAAAGCCGCTGCGAGCGCGTCAAAAGCGTCGGCGCCCTCGCGCGGTATCCCAGAAATGTCGGAGACCAAGTGCATTACGTGCGAATACCGCTCTATCTTCATAAAATCCCCGACCTGTACGCTTCCAGAGCGGCAGAAACGCGACAAATCGTTTCTTCCCAAGTCCACGAGCATCAAATGCTCCGCGCGCTCTTTTTGGTTCGAGAGCAATTCGTCCGCAAGCCGCATGTCCTCGTTCTCGTCCGAACCCCTGCGGCGCGTGCCCGCTATTGGGCGCACTTCCGCCTTGCCGTCCCCAAAGCGGAGCAAAGTCTCCGGCGAGGAACCGACAAGGCAGCCATCGGGCATTTTTAGGCAGAACATATACGGAGAGGGGTTTATGAGCCTCAGTGCCCTGTATGCCGAAAGCGGCTCAATGTCTGCAACAGCCGAAAACTTTTGCGAGGGCACTATTTGAATGGCTTCCCCATACTTTATATAGTCTTTGGCTTTTTCGACCATCTCTATGAAATCCTCGCGCGGCATATTTGATGAAAGTCTTATGCGCTTTGTGGAAGCTTCGCGCGCAGGCTTTACGGGGCGCGCAGACTTGAATATTTTTGAGAGCCTTTCAACCCTTGCAACTGCGTCGTCGTATGCGGCCTCGGGCGTGGCGAACTTTTCCGTATGGGCGCATGCGACAATTTTTGCGGTGTGGCGGAGATTGTCGAATACGATGATGTCGTCGTACAGGGCAAAGCGGGCGTCGTCCCAGATTTTCTCGCCTTTTGGTTCGGGGAGTTTTTCAAAGAGGCCAACACATTCGTAGCCGAAGTATCCGACAGCCCCCCCGAAGAATCTCGGCAGCCCCTTGACGTCGGCTGGGCGGCGGCCGGCGATGTATTCGCGCAGCGGCGCGAGCGGCCCCATTCCAACCTCCGACTCGGACTTTATTTCCTCAGAGTCCGAAAATCTTAAAACCGATTTCTTCCCGTTCAGCGTAAAAACGGCACTCGGGTTGCAGCCTATGAACGAGTATCTGCCCCAGTTATCGACGTTTTCAGCGCTTTCAAGTAGGAAGCACTCGGCTAAGCCGTCCAGCTTTGCAAAAGTTGAGACGGGCGTTTCCATATCGGCGAGCAATTCCGCATAAACGGGGATTACATTCGCGCTTTGCGCGAGCTCGGTGAATTCTGTTTTTGTAGGTGTCATTTTGAAGGCCAAAAAAAAGCGGCCAGACAAAAGGCCGCCAAAAGTTTAAAACCGTTTTAAACTCTACGCGACCTTCGGACTGTGCCACCAATTTCTCATTTAAAATTTATTAGGGCGCAGTTTTTGCCCGTTGAAAAAATTGTCAAGCGTTTTTTTTATTTTTTTAGGACAATATTATTGACAAATACCGCATACTACTGCATAGTAAAATAATAATAACGGCAAAACTTTCTTGAAGCAACAATCTATGCCCTCGCAAAATACGCCGCCCCCGCCGCCATTCAGCCAGCCTAAAAGCTGCATTCCGCACGCGAATGTGCCCGATACGCATCTTGTGCTCGCCATTCTTACGACACTTTTTTGCTGCCTGCCATTCGGTCTCATCTCTCTCGTATATTCCATACAGGCTTTTATATCGCAAAATTCGGGCAACATGCAGCTGGCGGAATACAATTCGTCAAAAGCGCTTTATTGGGGCAGAATCGCCTTGTGGTGCGGCGCGGCAATGTACATCATATACTTCTTATTTTTTGCGCTTCCAATCATGATATCCGGTTTATATAATTACATAAACCTATAAATTATGGAAAATTCAAACAACACCCCTCCCCCATATGTTGGCGAGCAAATGCCCGTCATAGAAAATCATCTCGTGCTTGCCGTTCTTACGACGCTTTTTTGCTGCCTGCCTTTTGGAATCGTGTCGATTGTATATTCGGTGCAAGTAAATTCCGCCTTGAACGCCCGAAACTACGAACTGGCAAAAATTAACTCACAAAAGGCTAAATACTGGGGAAGTCTAGCCCTTTGGCTAGGCCTTGCACTAAACCTAATATGGTTCATATTCGGGATTGGCGGCGCCTTGTTGTAGGCGCGCTCACATCAATAAAATGAATTCTTCCGCCTTTGACAGTGAGGCTTTATCAAAAAAAGCCTCAAAAGTAAGGTCGCTATGCTTTGCAACCTTCTTTCTGCTCGGAAATTATTTTGCGCTTTACGGAATAATGCTCGCCGACAAGGCTCTGAGGGAATCCGCCTATTACTCGGATAAAAATTCCGAAAAGCTTCTAATATCCGCAAGACGCTGGGGGCTTTGGGGGCTTGTTCCGTCCACCATAATAAATATCGCCCTACTCTACGCCTGCTTTTTGCTCTTGTGGAAGCTTGGCCTTAAAGACTTGTACGAAGCCGTCTCGAAGATTAAATAAAAATGCTGAAATTGCCCGACAGGCTCTTTTACATACTTTTGGGCATTGGCGCAATAGCTGTGCTTGCCTTGCTTTGTTTCTTTGATCCGTCAACCTCAGCCATTTTCCCGCCCTGCCCGACAAACGCCCTTACAAATCTCCATTGCCCCGGCTGCGGGACTCTGCGCGCAATGTACGCGCTGCTTCACGGCGACGTGAAGGAGGCATTGTCGCAAAATATCCTCGCCGTAATTTTTATCCCGATATTGCCTGCGATGTACTTCTTTCCAAAATATTTTAGAAAGCCAATCGTGCCGGCGGCAATGCTTGTAATATTCATTCTTTACGCAATCCTGCGCAACACCGAAACGTTTTCATTCCTCGCACCGCACTAAAATCTACTCCGCATAAAGCGAGAGAATCCGCGCCCTAAATGGCATCGGCAAAACTTTTGTTTTGTGCCGAATTTAAAAATTTTTTATACCTCCTCCCGTCTATCCAGTGAAGAGCGAGCTATAAAACTCCAAAATTTTTCGGGGGCAACCCGCAAAAAAAAGCCGTCAGTTATGGATTCGGTTTTTATAGCGTCTGCGCCGTTTTTTTTAGATTCAAAAGGTGCACGATAGCCAATAGAAGACTTTGAGCCTCCGCCCCAGCACTTCGTTTTGGAAACTCCGCCCCAATGTAGTTTGAAAAAAATCCAACCGAGCATAGTTTTAGTAAAAAAATAAAATCTTCGCGGTAAAATTAAAACAGACACAAAAAGACAGAAAATATAATCTGAATTTTATAGCCCAATAAGATTCTAAAACCTTCCGCCATATTCTCCAACCCGAGTGCAATTTTCCGCATAAAAAAAGGGCGCAGGATAAAACCCGCACCCATAAAAGGATAGCCGCCTTTTAGCGCGATTTCCATTATCTTGGAGACTTCGCGCCGCAAGGGAAAGCCTTTGCCTAAACAGCCTAGACTCTCTTTTCCTTAACCTTGGAAGCTTCGCGGCCAACGCGGTCGCGCAAATAGTAGAGACGCGCGCGCATCGGAACCGATTCGCGTTCGACTTCAACTTTTTCGACATTCGGCGAGTTCACCGGAAATACGCGCTCTACGCCTTCGCCGTAAGATATGCGGCGAACTGTAAACGTTTCGTGTATTCCGCTTCCCTTTCTGGCGATGACAATGCCCGCGAAAATCTGGATTCGCTCTTTGTCGCCTTCGCGCACTTTTGTATGCACGCGCACGCCGTCGCCGACTTTAAACGCGGCCTTCTCGGCTTTTATTTGCCCTTGGGTGATTTCTTTCAACAACTCTTGGTTCATTGCCTTATTCCTTTGCTTTAAATATGTCTTGCCTGCGATTCTTCGTTTTCTCCACCTGCCGTTCGACGCGCCAACGCTCTATTGCCGCATGGTTGCCCGACATTAAAACCTCGGGAACTTTCATTCCCCTGAATTCCGCCGGTCTGGTATATTGTGGAAAAGCGAGAAGATTGCCGTTAAATGAGTCGAAGGTCAAGGAATTTTCTTCGCCGAGCACACCTTTTACGTATCTGGCCACTGTATCCGCCAAAACTGCCGCAGGTAAAGTGCCGTTTGTAAGGACGTAATCGCCTATTGAAATTTCCCTGTCTATGACGCAATCGCGTATGCGTTGGTCGATGCCTTCGTAGTGTCCGCTGAGTATTATCAAGTGCCCCGCCCGCGACAGTTCCGACGCAATTTTCGGAGACAGCTTTTCGCCGTCGGGGCACATGTAAATGCGCGTGCACCCGGGGGTCTGCAAAGCTTCAATCGCGGCAAAAATCGGCTCGGGCTTCATCACCATACCGGGGCCGCCGCCGAACGGTCGGTCGTCGGTCACTTTGTGGGCACCCTCCGCCCAGTCGCGGATATTGTGGACTTTAAGGTCTAATATTCCCGCCGCCTGCGCCCGCGCGAGCATACTTTCGCCCAAAAAGCCCGAAAGCATATTTGGGAAAAGTGTCAGAAAATCTATTTTTAGCGACGCCGGCATTGATGGAAAAACATATCAATACAAAGACCCGCCGCAACGGCGGCGGGTCGTAGGTGGATTTTAAATATATTAAGCGTTTGCCGATTCGGCCTTAGCCTTCTTTATGAGAGCCTTTACGGTGTCCGTGGGCTTTGCCCCGACGCTTACCCAGTAGTCGGCCCGCTCAATGTTTATTTTCGACAATACCTCCTGGCCTCTGGGGCTGGGATTGTATGTGCCGATAGTTTCGACAAACTTGCCGTCGCGGCGCGACGCGCTTTCGGCGACGACTATGCGGTAAATCGGTTTATGGGCCGCGCCGTTGCGTTGTAGTCTGATTTTAAGTGCCATATTGTTTTATTGTTATTTTTTTATTTTAGTTTTTTAACACTGGCAAATTGCGAATTTTTTTAAGCCGCTTTTTCGCCGAGAGAACTTGACGGGAACCAAGGATAACCACCTGTATCTGAATCTACCCGTTTTAGGCGAAAATAAAATCCGAAGTTTGCTTTATGTTTATTTGTATTAAGCAACTCTCTTTCGGCACATTTTGCAAGAAAATTTTTCACAAAAACGAGTTGCATTTTTTGCCCGAAGGCCGAGCACTTGCATTAAAAAAAATTCCAAATCCGCCGCTTTTTGTAACCTATTCTAAAAAAAAACCCCGCACCCCGCCCTGTACATGCCCGCAAACGCACGGATACGCCGTTTGATTAGTTAAACTTCAACCGCCCCGCGCCCACCCGCACGCGCCAGACACGCTTCGGGCAAAGACGGCGATTGTCAGGACGAACATCTTTTCAACCCTCCGCACACGGATACGTTATCGCAAATCCAAAGGGATATTATCGCCAGTAGCCTCTGCCGCTCGTCCGCAAGCGCATGGATGCTCTACACTGCCTGCTTCCTAAATCCAAACTCTGCCAAATGCTGTATGCGCCCGCGCAAAAAAATTCCACCTCCCCCGCGCAAGAGGTTTCTTGGCATGGCACTATGCGCGCGCCGCGCGTGCAGATTCAGCGCAATCAGACTACTGCCAATACCGTAGCAAAAAAATGCGTACACCCATACGCGCACAGATTCAGCGGGTATCAAGCCGGAAAGTTCCGTCCACTGTTTCCCCATCCACTGGTTCCGCGAGACGCGCAAGCTTCCTGTGCTTTTTAGAATTTTCAGAAACTTGTAGTACAATCCAATTTTTTTTAAATTGCGCCCGAAAAAAATCCGGCATTCCCGTAACCGCTTCCGCCAATCAGCATTCTGAAAATTGCGCCGAAGAAAGCGGCTATTTATAAAAATCGAAAATGCGGTCGCAGACATAATCCTGCTGCTCGCGCGAAATTTCCGAAAACATCGGCAGGCGCAGCATCGTCTTAGCGAGTGTTTCCGCAACGGGAAGCGGCCGGCGTTCGCAGCCGAGACGCTCCGCCATCGGGCATAGATGCAAAGGCGCATAGTGCTGGACAACCCCAACTCCGCTTTCCTTCATGAATTTTTCAAGGCGTTTTTCGGTATCGGGAGAATCCGTAAGCACAAAAAATATGTGGGCGTTGTGCGCGCAATACCCGGGGACTTTCGCAAGCTTCAAATCCCCGCGAGTCTCAAGCTCAGAAAGCCTGCCGTAATAGTAGTTCCATGCCTCCACGCGCGCGGCGGTGATTTTTTCGGCGGCATTGAGCTGGGCGGCGAGAAATGCGGCGAGTATTTCAGACGGTATGTAGCTGTCGCCGTAATCGACCCATGTATATTTGTCTATCTTTCCCTCCACAAATTTTATTCTGTTTGTGCCCTTTTCGCGTATAAAGCAGGCTCTGTCACGATATTTCATATCGTTTACTAGCAGCGCGCCGCCCTCGCCGCAAACGACGTTTTTCGTCCCGTGAAAACTTATCGAGCCGAAGTCGCCAATTGTGCCAAGCATCTTGCCTTTGTACGACGCGCAGAACCCCTGCGCGGCGTCCTCGACAACCTTTATCGAGCGCTTTTGGGCAAGAGCATTTATTTCGTCCATATCGCAACCGACCCCGGCGTAGTGGACGGGAACGATTGCGCGCGTCTTAGGCGTAATAAGCTCCTCTATTTTTGAGGCGTCGATATTTAGAGTGTCGGCTGTGATGTCGCAGAATACCGGCTTTGCGCCGCGCAGAACAAACGCGTTTATGCTCGACACAAAAGTGTAGGTCGGGACTATCACTTCGTCGCCGGCCTCAATGTCGCAAAGCAGCGCCGCCATATCGAGCGACGCCGTGCAGGAGTTTGTCAGCAAGGCGTCTTTCGCCCCTGTCAGCCGCCTTATTTTTTCCTCGCAAATTTTCATGAATTTGCCGTCGCCCTGCAAGTGCCCGGAATCTATCGCTTCCTTTATATTCGCCATTTCCGAGCCTTCTAAAAATATTTTATTGAACGGGATTTTCATAGTACAAAATTTTGCGGAATATCACACAAGTCCGCGCCGTATTCAAAGAAAAAATTTCGCGCATCTGCATATTTTTGAAAAAAATCCGAAAAAAAACGCAAGTATTAAGATTGACATTAAAAATAATTTTGCATATTCTTGATTCGCAACAGAAAGGACGATATGTTAAGCGAGGCAACAAACAGGTTTTACGGTGCATGGTGGGGAGCGTTTTTGGGGGATGCTGCCGCAATGCCTACACACGGGTTTTCGAGCTCCAAATTATTGAAGGCTGACTACGGCGAAGTAAATTCGTTTGCCGCGCCAAAGCCGACACATCCCGAAAGCGTATTGCACGCGATACCCGCGCCGATTCTTCCGCCTGAATACGACTATATAGGCCCCAAGCGCCGCCATCTTTGGCGCGAGCGCGACGCCCACCCGCACTGCGGAATGGACGCCGGCGAAAATACCCTGCCTATGTATCTTGCCCTTCACCTGGCAGTATCAATGTGCGAAAAGGGCGGATTTGACACCGACGACTGGATGGAGCGGTACAGGCTCGTGATGGTCACGCCCGACGGCCACCGCGACACTTTCATACCGAGCATACACCGCAAATATTTTGAGAATCTCGCAAGCGGCAAAGATCCCGAGGCGAACGGTTGCCCAGAGGCGCATATGAGCGACATTGCCACATTCATACCGCTTATGCTTTTTATAATGCGCAATCCTGAAAAAACTCAGATGGGGCTTCTCCATGCGCTTAAAAAATTTTCGAGCGGGGAGTCCGCATATTCCGCCGCATTTTTTGTGGCTGAATTGCTTTCGTACATAATAAAAGGCGCGACCATAGAAAGCGCAATGTACGATAAGATGACGCCCGACCGCCACTTTTCGCTCGCTTTTCCATACCGCAGATGGATAAAAAACCGCGACGATGAACAGGCCATAAATTCCACCGGCATTTTCGCCTCGATAGACGAAGGGCTGCCGCTTAGCCTTTATATTAGCTTGAAATACGGCAACGATTTCAAGTGCGCGATATTTTCAAACGCAAATATCGGCGGCGAATCCACAGGCAGGGGCGTTATAATAGGCATGTTGGCAGGCGCACAGACGGGCTTTGACAACCTTCCGCAGGATTTAATTTCAAGCCTCAAATACGCGGGGGAAATACAGGCCGTTGGGGAGATGCTCTACAACCTTGTAAACGGGCTTTAATACGCCGATACGAGTTTTCCGCAATTGTCGCGCATTTTTTAAATGGCGGGTGCGAGAACAGGTGTTTTCTTAAAAAAACCCGCTGTTGCCCGCACGCCCGCTATTGCGCGGTTCTGACAGATTTCCGCCACGTTTTGCAACGGGCAAATCATAGTATCCTTTGATATTAAAGGGCGCTATGAGGTCGGGGCAAAGAAAAGGAAACTGTTTTTTTCAAGTGCGATAGGCGTTTAATAGGGCAAAAAACGCTTGACGAAGCGGGTTTAAATCCTAACTTTTTCAGTATTATGGCAGACAAAAACGAAAAAAACGAATTTAACGTAGCCGGCAAATTCTATGTCGACTCCCAGTGCATTGGCTGCGCCTTGTGCGCGTCTACGGCCGAAGGCTTTTTTGAAATCAGCGACGCGGGTTGCGCGTTTGTTGCTAAACAGCCTTCGAATGCGGACGAAACCGCCCTTTGCACGGAGGCTATGGAATCCTGCCCTGTTCAGGCGATAGGCGACGACGGCGAATAAGCTTTTCGCGCAGAATTTTTAACGGCTTCCATCGGAAGCCGTTTTTTTTTGCATTCAGAAATTGCCGCCACTTCCGAACGAATTTTACTGGCGATAAAGGCGCACAGAAAATGCGCGCAGTTAAGTTCCGCGCGAAATCTGTACGCATAAAAAAACCTTCGCCGCCTTGCCTTTTTCATTAAAAGCATAAAAAGCGGCGCATTTTCCGCTCCAAAGCCGCGGTAGTATTTTCAGACTGTTCTGTTTGCGCGCAAAAATCTTTTTGATAATAAAATCCGGCAAATTCCCACTCAACCGACAAGCTTGCGTTTAGTGCGCGCAAAAAAATTATTTTAGTATGTATTTTTCTACAATCTCCGAGGCGTTTTCGACTATTTTCGCGCATGGGCGAGTAGCGTAATAATTCGCATCGCGGGCGTCTGGCGCAGGGGATATTGGAGAGCCTTCTTTGATTTTCAAAAGCTCGCGGCAAATTATTGAGCCGTTGCGCTTTTTAAAAATCTCAGCGAGTTTTTGAACTCTTGCGTAGGTCTTTTCCTTTTCCGCGGCGGAAGGGTCGGAAGTGCAGTTTTTAAGCCCGTCGAGCATGGCGCAGGCGCTGAAAGCCCCGCATACCTCCCTCATTCTGCCAACGCCGCCACCGAGCGGAGCTGACACTTTCAAGGCAGTGTCGAAATCCATTCCAAGCTTCGTTGCATGCGCCGCGAAAACCGCTTGCGCGCAGTTGTATCCGCGCATAAACAAGTATTCGGAGCACGCCCCATTGTTTTCGGAATTTGCATTTTCGTCCATATCTATTCTCCGGATTTTTTGCCAAAAGCCTCTTTTATCTCCATGGACGCTCGCATAGAGCAGAATTTTGGGCCGCACATGGAGCAATGGTGGGTTTGGGAATTGTCGCGCGCAAAATCGGCGTCGTTTTTCGAGCGGAATGCCCTCGCCTTCTCGGGGTCGAGCGATAGGTTTATCTGGTCCTCCCACCTGAACTCGGCGCGGGCAAGGCTCATTGCGTTATCCCTGTACTGGGCGGCAGGGTGCCCCTTTGCAATGTCGATTGCATGCGCGGCAAGCTTGAAAACAACAACGCCCTCCCGCACATCCTCCCTTTCGGGAAGCCCGAGATGTTCTTTTGGAGTCACGTAGCACAACATGGCAGTTCCTCCCAGGCCTATCGCCGACGCACCGAGAGCCGCAGTGATATGGTCGTACCCAGCTCCAATGTCGGAAACGAGCGGCCCGAGAGTGTAAAACGGAGCCTCCGCGCACCAGTCGAGCTGGCTTTTCATATTTTCGTCGATAAGCTGGAACGGCACATGCCCGGGGCCTTCGCACATCACCTGCACATCGTTTTCCCAGGCGATTTTTGCGAGTTCGCCCTGCACTTTTAGCTCTCCAAGCTGCGCGGAATCGTTCGCGTCGGCAATGGCGCCGGGGCGGAGGCCGTCGCCGATTGAAAATGAGACGTCGTAGGCGGCCATTATTTCGCATATCTCGCGCCAATGCTCGTACAAAAAATTCTCCTTATTGTGCGAGATAATCCACTTGGCCATTATAGAACCCCCGCGGGAAGCTATTCCGGCCATTCTGTCGGCGGCCGCAGGCAGAAACTTTTTGAGAACGCCCGCATGTATGGTAAAGTAGTCAACCCCCTGTTCGGCCTGCTCGATGAGCACGTCGCGGTATATCTCCCAAGTGAGGTCTTCGGCAACGCCCCCCACCCGTTCGAGAGCCTCGTACAAGGGAACGGTGCCGAGGGGAGTGGGACAGTTGCGTATCAGCCATTCGCGGGTGTCGAATATGTCGGCGCCAGTTGACAAGTCCATCATAGTGTCCGAGCCCCATTTTATTGCCCAGAGCATTTTTTCTACTTCCTGCTCTATGGAAGAGGCCATCGAGCTGTTGCCGATATTTGTGTTTATTTTGACGAGAAAATTGCGCCCGATAGCCATAGGCTCGAGCTCCGCATGGTTTATGTTGGCGGGTATTATCGCCCGTCCGCGCGCGACTTCGTCTCTGACAAATTCCGGCGTTATGCAGAAATCTTTTTTAAACCAAGTTCCCGGGTGCTGAATGCGAAGCGACGAGCGCGGGGCATCCGCCGAAAGGGAATTTTCGAGCCCGTTTAAGGCGGCGATATTTTCGCGGATTGCGACGTACTCCATTTCAGGTGTGACGATGCCCTTTTTTGCGTAGTGCATTTGCGTAGGCCGGCAGCCGGCCTTCGCCTTGCGGATTGGCCTGCCGCCGAAGGGATTTTTATCTGAATTGCCAAGAGCCCCGACGACCTCCGTGTCGGCGCGCTGTTCAATCCACTTTTCGCGGATTTTGGGAAGGCCCTTCGAGGGGTCGAAGTGGAAATTTTCGTCGGCCCACGCGCCCGCCGTATCGTAAATTCGCACAGGGGGATTGGGCCTGCAAGAGCCCCCGCAGCGCGTCGGGGTCAGCGCAATCTCCGTGAGCCCGACTTTAATTCCGTTTTTTTCCGCGTAGATTCTTCTGCGCGAAGGGTTGTCTAAAAAAAGTTTTCTCGTATCCATTATCGTTTCGTCGTTTGGCGCTTAAAAAATATCGGCAGGGTTTGCCTTGCGCAGTTTGCGCGTGGCGAACAAACCGGCTATGAGGCACATCGAAAGCGACAGTCCAAATACAATCGCAAGGCTCGACGGGGCCATGTAAGTTTGCATTCCAGCAACAGTCCGCGTTAGAACGTATAGAATTTCCGCAAGCACAGTTCCGGGGACAAATCCCATAACCGAAAGTATGAAAGACTCCTGCACTATTATCCACACAAAGAAGGAATCTCCAAAGCCGATTGCTTTAAGAGTCGCATACTCCGACAAATGGTCCGTGACGTCTGTGTAGAGTATTTGATAGACGATTACAGCCCCGACAAAAATTGCGACCGCCATAGACGCCCCGATGACAAATCCAATCGGAGTGCGCTCCGCCCAATAGTTTTTTTCGTTCTGTATAAATTTCTCCTTCGTCATTACGCGCACGTCGGAAGGAAGTATTTTTTCGAGGCTTTTCGCGACTTTCTCGGGGTCCGCGCCCTCGCGTAGCTTCAGCACGCCGACGCTGTAAACGCCTTCCGGTTCATTCCATATATCGGAGAAAGTCCGCAAGCTCATCAGCACGTTTCCGTCGGCAGCGAAAGTCGCGCCTATTTTTACGAGTCCTCGAATCATAGCCCGCTTCCCCGCGACCTCCGTTCTCACAGAGCCCTCTCTCTCAAATTTTTCGGCAACCTTGCCGTACTGCGAGCGCGAGAGTCGGTCGAACAAAACCGCGCCGTCGCGTTTTAGATAATCCTGCGATTCTTTTATGTCGTCGGACAAAAATACGTTTTTTGAGGGGTCGAAGGCTATGACGAAAATATCGCGCTCGCGGCCGTCGTCCACATTTTTAAACGACATGCACCCGAGTTTTATGCCGGTAGCCGACTCGACATCTTCGTCTGCGAGCGCCTGAAACATGCGTATCTGCGCGAAACCCTTCCCGACGCCGAAGTATTCGTAGTTCGCCCCGACAATTACGACTTCCCCGTCGAGGAGTTCAAGGGGGCCAACGACCTGTTTGTACAGGGCGTTTCTAAGGCCCATTTGAAACAGCATCATTGCCACTGCAAACGTTATCCCCAAAAGAGCGACAAAAAAGCGCTTTTTGTCGCCCGACAGCTGCTCCCACGCGATTGGAATGCCGAGCGGAAACAGCCTTTCTAAAAAACTTTTGCGATTTTTATGCACTTTTTGACGCGCCGATTATTTCTTCACAATTATGCGGATATTGACTTGCGAGCCTATTAAGTTTCGGAATTTTTCCGGGGCGTCTATTTTAATTTTAACGACTACGACCCTAAGGTTTGAATAATCGCTCGGGTCGCTGCTAAAAAGCCTGTTCGACTTTACATAAGCGGAAATTTGAACAACTTTTCCTGAAAATTTTTGATCTCCGAGGGCGTCGGAAGATATTTCCGCGCTGTCCCCTACTGCCACTTTCGATATGTCCGAAATATAAACCTCGGCTTCAGCATACATTGTCTTAGTATCTGCAATTTCGCAAATGCCCTCCATTCCGACGGCTTCGCCTTCCACCACATTGCACTCGACAACCTCGCCGGAAATCGGGGCGACAACTTCGTATTCGGCGTACGCCGCCTTCGCTTCCGCAAGAGCCGCCTCAGCCTCGGCTACTGCGAGCTCTTGGGTTTTCTTGACGTGCGGAAGCATCGACTTTGCCTGGGCTATTTTTCTCGCGAGAGACTCCTGTTCGTATTCAATCTGCTCGCGCTCGCGGCGCGGCGGATCCTTTTCGTCGAGAACCCTGCGGTTTTGGTCGAACGACCCTTCGAGGTCCGCTATAAAATTCTCCTGCTGCAAAGTTTTCATATCCGAATTTGCCTTTGCGGCGGCGAGAGATTTCTCGGCGCGCTCGAATGCGGCCTTCGCTTTGGCGGCGCCCCGCAGAACTGCGACTATCTGCCCTTTTTCAACATATCCGCCCTTGCGTATATTAAGCGTTTCGACAATAGCCTGTGCGCCCCCGAGCGACGGGGCGGCGAGCTTAGAAATTCTCGCACCCGGCACAATTCTTCCGACGCACGCCACAGCGTCCGCCGAGCCCGAATCGGAGATTTCCGCAGCCGCTAAAAACGGCGCCAAAGAAAGCAAACTCACACAAAAAAGTTTTTTCATATTCGGACAACTTACTGCACGCATTCATTATTACAACACTAAAAAGCTACGCACAGAATTTGCTTGCCCGATTTTCAAAAAAAATAAAAAATCTGGTCCACTATGAGAAAACTGGCGCATATTGGAATCCCGACGGACAAAAAACCCGGAAAAGCCGCGTACCTTGAAGGCGCAAAGCTTTTCGTCACCGATCCGGCGGACACAAAAAACAACATAGAGTTTCTATACTTTGAGGAAGGCAGCCCGATGCCCGAGCTTTTGAAAAATGCCACCCACATAGCATATATGGTGGACGATATCGAAGCCGAACTCAAAGGGGCGGAGGTATTGCTTCCTCCGTTTGAGCCGTTCCCGAACTTAAAAGCCGCCTTTATAATAGAAGACGGCGGAGTGCCAATAGAACTGATGCAAAAATTTTAATTTTTTGCGGCGTTTTCCCGTTAAGCCGCACTCTGCGGATTGGATATTAAAACGCGCAAAATAACAAAAAAAAACGCCGAAATTTATTTCGGCGTTTTTTAGGCTTAAATTTTGGCGGTATTTTTTTATCTTCCCGCAAAACCGGGCCCGTTGATTACGCGTACGGAGAGCAAAAGCAGAAAAGTTTTTTGGGAATCCCGAGGTTAGTTTTTCGACACTCCCATTATTTTCTTTATGTACTCCGCCTCCTTTTGGTCGTACGGCGAGCCGTCGGGCTTCAACACGTCGTGGAACCACATTCCCTTCGGGTATTTGCCCTCCAACATGCTCCACGGCCTGTCTGTATGCGTCCGTCCGTTTACAAAACCCCAGTTGTAGGCAGCAACCTTATGGTCTTTCATAACGCCGAGGCACGGGTCGAAAGTGCTGTACGGGCGCGCCATATATTCGGTGCAAAACATTGGGCGGTTCAACTTCCCAAGCTTTTTTATGAGCGCCATAAGAGATCCTTTTCCCCCATAGCAGTGAAAGCTTATAATGTCCGATTCTTCAAGCTGAATTGGATTCATAACTTTGCCAACCGGAGAATTGTCGGAAGTGTACACTCCCGCCGTAATCGGCTGCGACGGATTGGCTGACCGCGCCCACTCGAATGACAATTTTAAGAGCCTTTCGGTTCTCTCGAACATCTTCAAATCGCCTTTCAAAGCACCGTTCTGATCTACCGAAATACCGATATTGCCCGGTTCGTTGAAGACGTCCCAGCCTATTACCCTCTGGTCGTCGGCATACCTCGAAACTGTCTGCTTCACGTATTTTTCCAACGAGCCCCACGCCGAGTCGTCAGCGAGAACTTTGAATGGCGGGGATTTCAGCCAATTTGAGTTGTGCGTGCCTTTAGGCTCCGGCTGTTTGCCGTATTTTGAAACGGAATTCCAGCAACTGTCGAAAAACACAAACAGGGTTTTTATGCCGTGCGAGTCGGCTATTTGCAGATATTTATCCACATTTTCGAAGAACTTCTGCCCTTCGTGCCTCCACACAACGTCGCTTAAAAACACGCGCATTGTATTGAAGCCGAGCTTTTGCGCCATAGCAAGCTCGGCGTCTATAAGCTTCGGATTGAAGGTCGAAGAGCTCCACATCTCTATTTGGTTTGATGCGTCGGACGGAACGAAATTGCAGCCGGCCATAAAGGGCTTGTTTTCATACCATGCGTTTGCTTCGGCCTCAGTCCATTTTTCGCGCGCGCCGACACATAAAGCGGTCAGCGCGGCGGAAAATATGCATATTAAGCGCAGCATAATTAATTTTTATTGGACGTCTGCAAAGACATATTCAATATCTGTCCGTCTTTCTCAAGAGTCTTGGAAAGCTTTGCGTAATCTACGTCCTGAACGGCGCATTTGTCGTCGATAGCCTGAACGGCGGCCGTTGCGGCGCTCTGCCCGAGTATCATGAATACAGGCTCCATGCGTATCGAGCCGTACGCGATGTGCGTGGCAGAGCACGCCACCGGCACAAACAGGTTGTCAACCTGCCCCTTTTTGGGGATTATAGCGCCGTACGCAATCTTATACGGACCTTTCAGGCCGACCTGCACGTCGCCCTCGTTTTGCACGTATCCCTCCTTGGTGACGTAGCGCGAAGTGTTGTGGGAATCGAGCGTGTAGGAGCCCATTCCGACGGGGCGCGGAGTCGTGCGGGAGTTTTGGCAGTCGTGCTGGGTCATTATATATTCACCGTCCATGCGGCGCCCTTCGCGGACGTACAGCGCAAACGGCCAGTGCCCGGTGGACTCGAACTCGTCTTTGGAAAGCCCGAACTTGGCTATCGCCTTGCGGGTGCTTTCGGGCACGCGGGGGTCGTTTTGGAAGAAGTACATCAAGCCCTTTTGGTAATTCAGATGGGCGTCGAAAATCTCCTTGCGCCTTTCGTAGGAGGCCTCGGGCCATTCGTAGTTGCCGCCGATAAAGTCGGTGCTGAAAGCGGCGCGGTTGTTTATGTCCGTTTTGCCGTTGGGCATTCTCGATATTATGAGCGGCCAGGCTTTGGGCTCGGCCTCAAAGTAGCGAGCGCCAAGCTCGTAATCTTCGGGATTGTAACCTTCGGGCTTTTCGATTTTCACCCTGTTTTCGGGGACATCCGTCAGGCACATTCTGAAGCAGTACGCTTGGACTTTTTTATCGGCAACGCCGTCCGCCAACGGGGGCTCAGGACTTATATATTTTAGCAGCCCGCTTGATTTGTCGCCCTTTATCTTGTATGGGTCCACGCGCGATAGGAAGCGGTGGCCGTTATGTTCGTTTGTGGCGCGGAAGCCGTTGTAGTCCTCGCCGAATTGCGCGTTGCTTTCGCGGCCGACAAAATATTTTATCCCTGCCGCCGCCATGAGGTCGCCTTCAAAGGTGCAGTCTATAAACATCTTGCCGGGATACCTGTTGCCTTCAAGCGTGGAAATCGCGACAATCCTGCTTCCGTTCTTCTCTACGCCCGACTCCCTGTCGAGCCATTCGCCTCTTACGAGCTTTATATTTTTGTGCTCTTTTATCCAATTTTCAAATACCCTTTCAGCGACGGAAGGCTCGAATATCCACATAACTTTGTGTTCGTCGTCGATTGCCTTTGTGCCCTGGCCTCTGGCCTTGAAGTTTTCGCGCTTCTGCCATTTCCAAGTTTCGGGCTTCTGGTATTCCTTCCATATTCTATGGTAAAATTCGCGTGACAACCCTCCGATTGTGGCAGTTTTGCCGGAGTCCGTCATTCCGAGCCCCGAGCTCGACATCGCCCCAAGCCTTCCTTCGGGCGCAATCAATACGACCTTTTTACCGGACTTCGCCGCCTGGACCGCGGAAGTCACCCCCGCCGAAGTTCCGCCGTAAACGACTACGTCGTACGACTCGTCCGGAATGAGCGTAGAGCAACCGCATATCACTGCCGACAGAGCGGATAATGCAAAAATCAACAACTTATTTTTCATACAGCAATATATTTGTAATTAACCCCGCGCCGCATATAATTCACAGCGCATATTAGGCAGAATATAATGTCATTTTTTCATGTGGCTTCAATAAAAATTTTATTCGTTTTTATTCTCGAAATTTTCCCAAATTTTCCAAATAATTTAAGAATGAAACTTTTGTATTTTACTACGTTAATATCTGCTTTCACAGCCCTTTGCGCGCATGCCGAAATAAAAACCCCCGCCATTTTTTCGGACGGCATGATGCTTCAGCAAAACTACGCGAGATTATGGGGGACATCAGAACCGAACGCAAAAGTAGAAATCGAAATATGCGGGAACAAATCCTCGGCAGTAGCCGACAAAAAAGGCAAATGGATGATTCCTATTGGAACGCCGAATGGCTCTTTCGAGCCTCATGAAGTCAAAATATATGAAAATTCCAAATTGGCAAAAACCTTTTCCAACGTGCTGTTTGGGGAAATATGGATTGCGGGAGGCCAATCCAACATGGACTTTTCTCTCAAAGGAGTCGAGGGCTCGGAAGAATATATAAAATCGGCGTCTGGCTCAAACGTAAGATACTTTTTGGAGGGAGGTTCAAGCAACAAAATGTTTAGCGCCGAAGGCATCGGCAAAAACCCCGAAACCGAATTCCCGGAAGGCAGCTCGTGGATAATTCCAAGTCCAAAGAACGCAGGAAGGCTGCAAGGAATACCATACATATTTGCGGCGGAACTCTCTAAAAAAATAAGAATGCCCGTCGGGATAATTTACACCGGAACCTCCGGCACAAGAATGGCGGCATGGGTGAGCAGGCAAACCTACAATACTTCGCCCTTCTTTGAAAAGGAGAGAAAGAGATTTGCCGAGCGCTCAAAAAAATACGACTACAAAAAAGAAAAGGCGAAATTCGACGAGGAAGTGCGCACATACGACGAGCGCGTAAAAAAGGCGAAGGCCGAAGGCAAAGCCCCCCCGCCAGCTTGGACTGTTGCGCCGTTCCTCGCGCCGTGGCCCGACTCGCCCGACAAATGGTCAACCCCTTCCATGCTCTTTAACCTGAGAATAAACCCTCTGCGCGGATATTCCGCGAGGGGAACCATATGGTATCAAGGGGAATCGGACTCCTACGACGGCTTTTCGGAAAAATTCGAGGGCCTCATAAACGAGTGGAGAAGCGTTTTCATAGCTCCCCATATGCCGTTTTTATTCGTCCAGCTGCCCTCGTACAAAGGCTGGAAATGGGAGCTGTCGCGCGCCGAGCAGGAAAGCATTGCAAAGAAACGTTCAAACGTATTTATGATTTGCTCCATAGATACGGGGGAGGAAAACGACGTCCACCCGCACGACAAGGTTGAGATAGGCAAACGGCTCGCAAAAGCCGCCTTCGCAAAAAGCGGAAAAATCTTTCCGTCGCTGCGCGGAGTTGACTACCGCGGGGATTCCGCAACAGTCAAATTTAAATACAAAAAAGGCCTCGAATGCCGCGGAAATTGCAGGGGCTTTGAAATTCTATCTGGCGGCAAATGGATTGCTGCGGACGGAAAATTTGAGGGAAGAAAAGTAATGCTAAAATCTCCCGACGGCTCAAATATAGACGGCGTAAGGTACTTGTGGAAACCGTGGGCAAAGCCGGACGTCTGCCTGTTCGACTCTGACGGCAACCCCGTCCCGCCCTTCTCCACCGAGCGCGGTGAAAAAAAGTAAATTGGCGTCGAATTCGCGCGGCGGCATAATTTTTTTACGAAAAAAAAATCTTGGGAAAGCGCAAACCGCGTAAAATCTGCCTCCCGCACATTGCAAGTGCGGTTGCCATAAAAAATTTGCCGCCCGCACATTGAAAAATCAAAGAATTATCATAAAAAAAAGCTGCGGCCTCTCTGTGTAGTTGGGCGCTTTACCAGAATCGCGCGGCTTAGCGATTTAGAGGGATAGAGAAACCTCGCGCTCTACTAAAGCCGCGCGACCTCGCGCCTAAAAAGCGCGGGGCAATCGGCGCGCTTTACCGAAGCCGCTCAATCGGTGTATTTTAGTGAAATTGCGTAATCGGCTCGCTTTACCGAAGCCGAGCGGGCACCCGCTTTAGCGGAATTGCGAAAAACCCGCGCCTAAAAAGATATAGTCGGCGACTATTGCTGTATGCAAACACTCCCCGCGCCTCCCATCGAAATGCGGATTTCTGGCAATCAAAAAATTTATGCAACGCGAAAAAGAAACAATTTTAATCTCAAAACGGCGAAGGCAACGCTACGCCGATTCCGAGAAGCAGACCGAATAACGCCATATTAGCGGAAGTCATCGCAAGCGCTTTTCCGTATTCTCCTGCGGTTCTCGCCGAGAGCATTTTAAGCCATGCCGCAGCATGCAGCGGCAAATACGCTTGCGGAAGTAGCGCGCCCCAAAGGTTGCCAGCAAATAAAGAGCATATCATGCACGCGGCAACTCCGAATAAAAGATACATAGCGCCCCCAGCTTTCGGGCCAAAGATTACCACAGTTGTCATCTTCCCATTTTTGAAATCCTGGATTCTGTCGCGGTAATTATTCAGTATAAGCAGGGTATCCACCACGAGCCCGCATGCCAAAGACGCCGCAAAAACCTTTGCGCCCGCTGAATGCGCCATTACATAATATGTAAAACAAACCGGAACAAATCCGAAGAAGACGATTACCGCAACGTCTCCAAGCCCCCTCTCCGAAAGCGGAAATGGCCCCCCGGTGTACAAGTACGCGAACAGCACGCACGCCGCGCCGACTGCTATAAGCTCAATTCCGCCGTAAAATAAAAGCCCGCAACCGCACGCGCACGCGCAAGCCGCGCACACCGCAATCCCGCGCACCATCGACGACGGGGATATCCAGCCTTGCGCGCATGCGCGCCTCGGCCCTATGCGCTCAGCCCCGTCAGAGCCTTTTTTAAAATCAATGAGGTCGTTAATAAAATTTGCGCAAATCTGCATTAAAAACGCGAATCCAAAACATAGCGCAGACGCTCCCGCCGAGAATGCTCCGTCCGAATATGCTAGGCACGAGCCTACTGTCACAGGCACTGCCGCCGCCGCAAGCGTCTTTGGCCGCGCCGCCAATATCCATGCCAAAAGCTTCCCAGGCTTTCTTTCTAATTTATTCAAAGCCCCGCCCTCCAATTTTTTTTAAGGGTTGCTTCGCCTCCGCAAACAAGCCGTTCTCCGCCGCCTGCAAGCTCCACCCTAAGCCTTCCCCGCGCATCCACCCCGCGCGCCGTCCCGCAAAAAGATTCGTTGCCGACACAAACCTCTACACTCCTGCCAAGCAGCCAGTCAACCTCCGCAAAAGACTCCCCAACTTTTCCCAGATATTCGGGCGCTTTCAACACCCCCTCTATCACGGCAACCGCAATGTCCGCAAGTTCAGGGCGCGTAATCGACAGACTGAAAAGATCTCCCGCCGAACCTCGGATTTCCTCGGGCAGCTCCCCGTCCGCAAGTTTTGAAAAGTCCGCGTTTATACCGATTCCGAAAACAGCAAACGCCGAATTTTCCGATATTTCGAGTTCCGCGAGCATTCCGGCAATCTTGCGCCCTTCGCGGGAATAAATGTCGTTCGGCCATTTCAGAAACAATTCGGCCCCGCAAAGTTTTTTAAGTTCGGAACAGACGCCAAGCCCCGCCCTCACGGTAAACGACTCCATTTCCTCGGCAGTCCTGCCTATTTCGACGCACACCGACAATGCGACGGACGCACCTCTTTTTGAAAACCATTTTCTCGCTAACCTCCCGCGGCCGGAAGTCTGGTTTAGCGCAATAACGGCAAACGGCGCGCGCCGCCCGGCCTTTAAGATTCTCACTCCCTCGGAATTTGTGCTTCCGAGCGACTCCTCGACGGTTGCGGCGCATTCAATGCCGCGCGCGCTCAGGCGCTTCCTTAAAATGCCCGCAACTTTTTCTGCGTCCGGAAAAATTTCTTGCATGTGCGGGAATAAACACCCTGCGCAAACGGCTGTCAACATATCAATGCCAAAATGCCGGCGCTATTTTTCAGACTTTTTTAGGATTGCGGAAAATCCCTCGCCGCAAACATATTCCGAGCCTTTTTTCAGGCTTATTTTTCCGTCCGACAAATCGAAAATTTTATCGAATTTGGGCCATCGGTACTCGCCAAAGACAGAATCGAGAACATATATCTTTTCCACCTCGAAGCCCTCGGGTATTTCGACCTCCCCATCGGGGGTGGTCATGCAAAAAAACAGACGCTTGGTTTCGGGGTGCACCGCCCACACGCAATCTTTATCCATGTGGGCTGTCGGGGAGGAATATTTGTTTTCGTCGGCGTCCCATTTGCGCTCAGAAAGTGGCGTATTGTTCAAATTCTCCCAAGTCGCGAGAGCCCGCGTTATTTTTAGGCGCGGCGGAATATCCCTTATGCTCTTTGCGGTCGGGCACGGATTCCCAAACCATGCGCTCCATGATCCGACAGACGCGGCGAGCCCTATATTGCGGATTTCTCGGGCAAAGTCGTACGCCGAAAGATCGCTTGAAGTCGCGATTGTGGAGGCGTCGAGTATCCCGCCCTCGAAATTGCGGCTGTCTGAGGCAAAGTCCTCTGACGGCGATTCCGACATTGCAAGGTCCGGCATCGCGCCTGCGAACTCCGGCTTATTGAATCCGCCGTCCAAAATGCGCTTTACGCAATCGCGATAGACAAGCCACGGGTCCATTATAAATTTTACGTCGGGATTTAGCTTGCGAAGCTCGTTTCTGAGGGCGCAGCGGTAGCGCATTGTACCCTCGGAATAGGTCGGGTAGTCGAGCTTTTCGCCTTTGGGGACAGAAACGCTGTCGGAGCCCGTCCAAAATTCGAGGCTCACCTGGCGCGGGCGTTTCCACTGCGGAGATTTTCCATAAAAGTCTCCCGTGGGGTCGGGCACGTCCCAAGAGCAGCCGCCGAGCCTGAACTTCGGGTTTTTAGCCATTATATTTTTTGCGCGCTCGAATATTCTACGGACTGTCCTGTCTATCACCGACTTCTTCTGGAAGTTCAGTTGAAGGCTGAAAGATGAATACTGTTGGTTGTTGTCGCCTGTGATGTCCGCCGTCCACCAGTCCCAAAACCAGCCGCTTGCCATATTTTCCGGGAACGGCTTTGAAGCGTCTTTCATCGCGCAAATCGACTCCCACTCCTCTATTTGTTTTTTAGAATATTTTTTCTTTGTGTCTATCGTGCGGCTGTAAGTCATATACTCGGGCGTCTCCAACACAAACATCAAGCCGTCGGACTCCTTAAAATTTTCCATTCCGGGAATGTACAATACATAGCGGTATCCCATATTTTTGGCAAATATCAAAGATTCTCTGGGGGAAGTTCCCGCCCAGGAGCCGTAGTAGTTTCTATAATCGTCGAGGGTGTATCGCGCACCGCCACTCTGAGCGGCTGCAACCGCTTCGAGCGACAAAACCGCCGACAAGATTAAAACGCAAAGTCCATTTTTAATACGCCCATGCATAATAGATTTTATATAAAATTTCGGACGGGCAAAGTCAAGGCGGATAAATATATTGCAATCATTACCATTTGGCATATTTTATAGAAAATATGAAACGTATTTTTGTCTTTGCATTGTTTGCCGCATTTGCGTTAGAATTGCTATCTTACGAAATCTATTCCGACTTTCCCGGAGGAAATATAAAAGTCGTGGAAAAAACCGGCAATAAAGCCACCGTCACCCAGGACTACCGCGATTCCGACTGGTGGTTTTACTGGAACTTCGGGGTGCGTGGCGCAGAAGGCAAAACAATAATTTTTAACTTTGTAAATTCCGGCGACATCATAGGCTTCCGCGGCCCCGCCGCGAGCTTCGACGGCGGCAAGACTTGGAAGTGGCTCGGCTCGGACGGCGTGAAGCGGAGAAAAAGCGCCTCGTCTTTTGAATTTTCCTTCCCCAAAGACGCAAAAGACGTGCGCTTTGCCTTCTGCATTCCGTATATGCCAGCAGACTTCGACGCCTTTATAAAAAAAGCCCCAGCGATAAAAAAGCATTTTCTTGGCAAGACGAAAAAAGGCAGAGAAAACAATTACTACACTCTCGGCAATCCCGACGGAAAACTGAAAATCTTTCTTACTTCGCGCCACCACGCTTGTGAATCCACAGGCACATATGCAATGCAGGGGATACTCGAAGAATTTTTACAAAATTCAACCCCTGCCTGCGCCCTGCTAAAAGACGCGGAGATTATAGCAGTCCCGTTTATGGACCTCGACGGAGTTCTCGACGGCGACCAAGGTAAATACAGAAAGCCCCACGACCATAACCGCGACTACTCAGACTCGCCCATTTACCCCTCGGTAGCCGCTTTTCAGGAGCTTTACAACAAAAAAGCCGGAGAATCCCAAAAGACAGTTCTCATAGACCTCCACGCGCCTTTTATATATAAGGGTGTCGTAGGCGACAGAGACAACCGCACATATGTCATCGAGCCCCAGTTTAAAGATAACCTATCCAACCTGCGAAAATTCAGCGGCATATTGGAGAAAAAAACTCTGGCCTCCGGTAAAAGCTCGCTCACACACCTGCAAAAATGGGACTACAAATTCGGGGCCTCAAACAACAATGCCGGCGACAAGAAAGACAGGACGGTCACAACATGGTCGTCAAAGCACCCAAAGTCCGTATTTTCGGCGTCGATAGAAATTCCATACACCGACAATCAGGGCGTCGAAGTCACTCCCGAAAATCTGCGCGGGCTCGGAGCCGACATCGCGAGGGCGCTTGCCGAATATTTTGGGCAGTAATTCGCAATTTTTGCAATATTGGATAAACAACCGGCAAATTGAATAAGCAACGATAGAAATGAAGCAATTTTTATCCAGCCTCCGTTCGGATTATAAAATAAAAAAACCTCGGCCCGGCGCCTCCCTAAGCTTTCGGAGAGGCTTGAAAGGCGGCATCTTTTAAATTAAAAACAACAAAAATATAGACTGCAATGTTTAAGAAAATAGCACTAATACCTGTTCTAAGCCTATGCTGCATGGTTTCAGCATTTGAAATCAGCACCGACTTCCCCGGGGGAAACATAGAGGTTCTGGAAAAAAGCAATAACGGCGCAAAAGTTGCGCAGCAAATACGCGACACGTCCGAATGGTGGTTCTACTGGAATTTTGAAGTAAGCGGCGCCGCAGGCAAGACGCTCGAATTCAAATTTGCAAACGGCGATCCGATAGGCTCGTTCGGCCCCGCCGCAAGCTACGACGGCGGCAAAACTTGGGAATGGCTCGGCGCCGGATGCGTCAAACGCGGCAAGGATACGTCTTCATTTAAAGTGTCGATACCGCAAAACGCACAGTCAGCCCGCTTCGCCTTCTGCATACCATATATGCCCGCGGACTTCGACGCGCTCGCAAAGGAGATTCCGTCTCTAAAAAAACACCCGCTCTGCAAGACACGCAAAGGCAGGGAAAATTACTACTACACTCTCGGCAATCCCGACGGAAAACTAAAAATCTTTCTAACTTCCCGCCACCACGCTTGCGAATCCACAGGCACATACGTTATGGAGGGCATTTTAAGGGAACTTGCAAAAAATGGAAGCGGAGAATCCAGCCTGCTTAAAGACGCGGAGGTCATAGCGGTCCCGTTTATGGACCTCGACGGCGTCGTAGAAGGCGACCAAGGCAAATACAGAAAACCGCACGACCATAACCGCGACTACTCTGAATCGCCAATCTACCCATCGGTGGCAGCTTTCAAGTCTTTGTACAATAAGGCTTCGGAATCTGCGGAAAAGGTCGTAGCTCTCGACCTTCATTCGCCTTGGATGTTCAGGGGCGGCAAGAGCGATACAAACAACCGCGCGTATTTTGTCGAACCCTTGGGCGCCAAGCTTGAAAATCTGCGCAGATTCAGTGGCTTGTTGGAGTCTGAAACCATGAAGGGCGAAGGCCGCATTGTCCATAAGAGCGGTTGGGACGTAAAATACGGAACACTTTGGAACAAGGGAAACGCAATCAAGAGCAGGACTTTTTCCGTGTGGACAGGCAAACACCCGAAGGCGGAGTTTACGTCGTCGTTTGAAACGCCCTACTCCGAAAACGAGGGGGCAATGATAACGCGCGAAAACCTCTTGGGTCTTGGCGCGGACTTCGCAAAAGCGCTCGAAAAATATTTTAGGCAATAGCGCACCTCACTCCCCTGCACTACGGGGAGATTTTACTTTCAGCGCAGGCTTCTCAAGGCCGTTTAAAACGTTCGTCTTTAATTAAAGCCGAAAAGCCGCGCGCCTTTTGCCGAACTTTCATCAATATTAGAGCGCGCGAGTTTTAACGGCTTGCAAAAGCGGCCGCGCAAACCGCGCGAGCTCTCGCGCAATCCAACGTAAATTGCAATATTTTAGGAATAAAAATGCATTAAAAAATCCGCAAGAAATCCGGCTTTCGGCGCGGGGCTCGGCGGACTATTTTATAAAAAATCACCGAGCCTCTTACCCCAAAACCGGCAATTTTCAGGCGGCACAAGGGCGCACAAAATAAAAAAAAACTTTGACTATGCGCCCTTTTGAGTGTTTGATAAACTACAAACCAAACGCATATGATAAAAAAATTACACTTATTGATACTTGTCGCTGCAATGGCGGTCTCCTCCGCTTTCGCCGCGCAAAACTTTAAATTCGCAAACTTTGGAGGCTCTTTTGAGACTGCAAAAAAAGCCGGATACGAAGGGGTCCAGCTCGACCACTACAAACGCGGCACTCAGGACGACAAAAACGGATACTCCCGCAAGGAAATCGACGACATGAAGAGCAAAATGAAGGAGCTCGACATGCAGGTCTGCTCTATATGCGTCCCCTGCTACCACAAATTCCTGTTTGAGGAAGACAAGAACTGCGTCGAATACATGAAAAATATCATCGACAACGCTGCGGAGCTCGGCGCTGAAAACATCTTGATACCCTTCTTCGGGAAATCGAGCCTCTACGAGAAGGACAAGCAGGTATTCCGTAAAGAGCGCCTTGAACCGCTCGTAAAGCGTTTAAAAGAAATTGCGCAATACGCGGCTAAAAAGAATGTAGTGCTCGCGCTTGAAAACACAATCAAGGCGGAAGACAACATCAAGCTGCTGGATATGATAGGCGAACCGAACGTCAAAGTGTACTTCGACACGCTCAATATAGTGTGGACCGGAGACCAGCCCGACGTCGCCATAAAAAAGCTCGGCAAAGACCGCATAGCCCAAATCCACCTAAAAGCAAACGCCGAGTTCTTCGACGAAGCCAAGCAGCCGGAGGATTTCAACAAGTGCCTCCAAGCGATTGTCGATAGCGGATACAAAGGCTGGCTCGTTCTCGAGCAGGGTGTAAAGAGAAAAGTGCATACATTGGACGAACTTCTCTCCCACAACCTGAAATTCTTTAAAAATTCCGTGCTTTGCAAATAGAGCATTAGCACATTTGCAAGGCGGCGCGGCCGTGAAATTGTCCGCGCCTTCCGCTAAAAACCGCCCTTGAAAGTCGGCGGTTTTTTCGTGCTCTATGTTTGCAGGCATTTCGCACTTTATATTTGCGGGCAAATTAACAGTTAACTATTTTAAAAGAAGGCATTGCTTGACGCAAAATTCTTTTGGGAGAAAATCGCCTAAAAACAATATTTATGAAAATAGATCCCTCTACTCTAAAAATAACAGACATGCGTTTTGCCGACATAGACGGCGCGCCCAAACGCTGCACTCTCATAAAAATATACACAAACCAGGGAATCGTCGGGTACGGCGAAGTCCGCGATGCGTCGAGCAGGACGTACGCAGCAATGCTCAAAAGCCGCATACTCGGCGAAAACCCCTGCAACGTAGAAAAGATTTTTAATAGAATAAAGCAGTTTGGCGGAGACTCGCGCCAAGCAGGCGGAGTCTGCGGAATAGAAGTCGCCCTGTGGGACATCGCCGGCAAGGCGTGGGGAGTGCCCGTATGGCAGCTTCTCGGCGGCAAGTACCGCGACAAAATCCGCATATACTGCGACACCGACAGCGAAGGCGGCGGCCGCGATATGGGCAAGGCTCTGAAAGACCGCATGGCGCAAGGCTACACTTTCCTAAAAATGGACTTGGGAATAGAGCTTCTGACGGATATCGATGGGGCGCTTTGCGCGCCGCTCGGATTCCTCGAAAAAATGCGCGAATATAAAAAGACAGTATTTTCAACCCCCCACGGCTCGATAGACCCGCGCGCTATGAGGGGCGAAGCGTACGACCTATTCAACACGGCGCACCCGTTCACGGGAATACACATCACGGAAAAGGGCCTCGACTACCTCGAAAAATACATGGCCGACGTGCGCGCCGAAATCGGATATGAAATACCGCTTGCAATAGACCACCTCGGGCATATTCCCGTAGAAGACTGCATCAAGCTGGCAAAGCGGCTCGAGAAATACAATATCTCTTGGATGGAAGACCCCGTGCCGTGGCAGTACACAGACCAATACGTGCGCATGGCAAACTCCACGACAACCCCCCTCGCAACTGGCGAAGACATATATCTGAAAGAGGGATTCAAACCGTTGCTCGAATCAGGGGCACTCGCGGTGATACATCCTGACATCTTGACAGCAGGCGGCATTCTCGAAACTAAGAAAATCGGCGATCTTGCTGAGGAACACCACACGGCGATGGCCATACATATGGCGGAAAGCCCGATTGCTTGCATGGCGGCAGTCCATGTAGCGGCGGCAACGCGCAATTTTACGGCTCTCGAAGTCCACTCGGTTGACGTGCCGTGGTGGGACAGCCTCGTAAACGGCCTGCCCAAGCCACTCATAAATAAGGGCTATATCGACGTTCCAAACGCTCCCGGCCTCGGCATAGAATCTCTCAACGAAGATCTCATCAAAGAAAAGCTACATGAGGACTTCCCTGAAGCCTGGTCTGACACCTCCCAATGGGACAAAGAATGGGCGAACGACCGCCGCTGGTCGTAATTAAAGCAAATCTCGATATGCCGCCGCGCCGTATTCAGGCGCGGCGAATCGGCTTTAAAAATTTCAGGACAGCGAAAAATGTATGAATAAAAACTCCCTATTTCAGTATAAATGGTTCCTTGTTGGGTTGCTGTGGGTCGCATATTTCCTAAACCAAGGCGACCGACAGATTTTCAACACCGTAATTCCCCTTATCAAGGCAGACCTCGGTTTGACCGACTACGATATAGGCGACGTTGTCATGATTTTCACAGCCGTCTATGGGATTTTGGTTCCGATATCCGGATTTCTCGGCGACTTAATATCCAGGAAATGGATAGTGATATGGTCATTGCTAATATTTAGCGGCGGCACGCTCTGCACCGGCCTCAGCGGGGGAATAGTGATGTTGATAGTATTCAGGAGCGTTGCGACCGGCGGCGGCGAAGCGTTCTACTTTCCCGCGGCGACCTCTCTATTAAGCCAGCTGCACTCCCACACCCGCGCGACGGCTCTTTCCATACACCAGACCTCTTTGTACGTCGGAATAATAGCGAGCGGATTCATATCCGGGTATATCGGGGAACATTACGGATGGCGGGCGGCTTTCTACGTATTTGGCTCGATAGGCGTTATATGGGCTGTCTTGTGCATATTTGCAATGCAGAATACCCCGATGCCTGCGCCTTCGGAAAGTAGCGATAAGAAAGTCGAAAAGACGAGCTTTTCAAAAATGCTCGGCGCGATTCTAAAAAAGCAGACTTTTTATTGCCTCGCGCTCGCCTTTGCCTGCCAGTGCTTTGTAAACGTCGGCTACAATACTTGGATGCCCTCGTACCTGCACGAAAAATACGAGATGTCGCTTTCGATGGCGGGCCTAAACTCTATGCTCTGGCACTTTGCATTCGCATTCTTCGGAGTTATGATAGGCGGAAAACTGTCCGACGCATTCTCGGAAAAATTCAAGCAATCGAGAATGTGGGCGGAATTTTTGGGACTGTTTCTCGCGGTTCCGTTCATATTTCTGTGCGGATATACTGACAACTTTTGGGTATGCTGCGCGGCTATGGCTGGGTTCGGCTTCTTCCGCGGTGTTTACGACTCCAACCTCTTTGCCGCGCTGTTTGACGTAATAGAGCCCCGCTATCGGGCGACTGCCTCAGGGCTTTACCTGTCGTTCGCATTCGTGATGGGTTCGGTGGCGCCAAAGTTGATGGCCTACATTAAGGAAATCGCGGGTTTCAGCGCCGGAATAATGTCGCTCTCGGCGGCATTCCTGTTGGGCTCTGCGTTTGTTGCGGTTTCTATGCTCTTCTTCTTCAATAAGAACTATTGCGAGGAATCCGAATAACTTTAAACAAAACGAAAATGATAAAAGAACTGTTTAATTTAAAAGGCAAGACGGCCCTCGTCACAGGCGGCGGGCAAGGCATCGGAAGGGCGATAACGCTCGCGCTGGCAGAGTACGGAGCGGACGTAGTCATAAATTACAGGAGCCACTCCAAGCTCGCCGAACAGACTGCGGCAGACGCTGAAAAATTCGGGGTGAAAGCGCACCTGTGGCAATTCGACCTCGTCCGCGCCGACGTCGGAAAAGCGTGGGGGGAATTTTCCGAAGCAAATGGAGTCCCTGCCGACATACTTGTGGCAAACGCCTCAATGCAAGTTCGCGCGCCGTACGACCAAGTGACAGACGAAGATTTTGAAGCCCAAATAAACGTCAACTTGCGCTCGACACTGCGCCTTATTAAGGAGGTAGTTCCGCACATGTCCAAGAACCACTGGGGGAGAATTCTGAACATCGGTTCAGTCCAGCAGGCGAGGCCGCACAAAGATATGTGCGTATATGCGGCATCAAAAGCGGGATTGGTGAACCTCGTAAAAAATCTCGCGCCGCGCCTTGCGCCGATGGGAATTACGATAAACAACCTCGCCCCGGGCGCGATTGCCACAGCCCGCAACGTTGACGCCCTCGCTGACGCCGACTATAAGAAAGCCGTCGAAAGCAATATCCCCCTCGGGTACGTCGGCGCAGCCGAAGATTGCGCGGCAACCGCTCTCTTGCTCTGCTCCGACGCCGGAAGGTACATAACAGGCGCGGATTTCTTTGTTGACGGCGGATTGAGCCTTCGTTTCTAACTTTTTAACAAACCCAAACACCAACATTTAACACACAAAAAAATGAGCGTAGACCAATATAAAAAAGAAGTCGGAATGATGAATCTCGAAAAGCTAATCGAGACGCGGGAATACAAGCCAACATGCGATTTCCCGATACCCGCAAAAGAGCTTTTGGCGAGATTTGAAAAGCTCTACACGGGAGCGGTAAACGATGTGATGAGGGAATTTTGCCTGCTGAACCAGGCTCTGCCCGGATACATAAAGCCTTTGCGCGAATACAGGACTGTCGCCGGGTTCGCGTTTACAGTCAAGAGCTCGCCAAATGTAATGATACGCGGCGAAATGGAATTTAGGACGCAAATGCTCGACGAACTCGGCGAAGACCACTTTGTATTGTGGGACACGAGCCGCGACGAAGAAGCGACTCTTTGGGGAGGCGTAATGACCGCAACCGCAAAGGGCAAAAAAGTAAAAGCAGCCTGCATCGACGGCGGCATACGCGACACCCACCAAATTCTTGAAGCCGACTTCCCGATATTCTACAAATACAGAATATCAAACGGGAGCCTCGGCCGCTGCCTCATAACGCACTACCAAGTTCCGATTTTGATAGGCAAGGTTCTCATACGCCCCGGAGATGTGATCCTTGGCGACATTGACGGAGTTCTGGTTGTCCCCCGCGATATTGCCTACGATGTGCTAATCCGCGCCGAAGAAATTAAGAGCAACGAGAAAAAAATCTTTGGGTGGGTAAAAGAAGGGCAATCCATACAGCAAATCACAGAAAAGGGCGGATACTTCTAATCGTCCCGCAACCTGCATTTCGGCGGGTGGCTCGGAAATGGTTTTTTATTAAAATCCATTTTCCTACCCACCCCGCCCGAAGTGTTGGGAAAGTTTCTTCAATTAACTGCAATTTTGCGAGGCAAAAATTTACCCTCCAAAGGGTCTTTCAATAGACTTTGTGAAAATTTCAACCGCAAAAACTGCATTTAAAATCTGTTTTATTAGTTGTAAATTTGCCTGTTGGAATTGAGGCGCGGAAAGATTTTGAAGAAAATCGAAATTTTATCTCCAAAAGGCCGGCGGGCTTATAGCGCGCTAAAAATTTTATGGTTTTTCATGGGCGAAACGCCATTGCGCGCAATAGCTGATTTTTGCGTGTGGGAATAAAAAGTTTTGAGCACTCCCATTTAAAAATTGTGAGGATAAATTTTTGGCTTTGGCTTGGAAGTTCATTCCAGACTAGTTTTGTTGGTTAAATTCCAATGCGTAATGCCTGTAAAAAAATTCGATAAAACTTTTTGCATATTGCATTGCTCCGCCAATAGCCCCGCCCGCGGGAAGAAGATAAATTTTTCTGCAAAGTCCTGCGCATATAGCAAAACTCTTACGATTGAATCCATCGCATTTTTATCTATCTCAATACAAAATTTTTCGCGTGGGCAATTTTGAAAGATGTTTTTGCATTAACTGTAAATTTACCAACAAGGCTAAAATTTTTAAGGATAATTTGAGTGCCACATTAAAAAAGTCCGCCAACAATAGCCGAAATAAAATTAAAAAAGCGATTTTTAGCGTCGGAAAATCTAAATTTCCCCTCCATTTTTTCGAGTCGCTCAAAGCAGCCCTTTACCAGCCTTGAACCAACGGTTTTTAGATTTGCAATAGTTTGATTTACAACAAATTAAAAAATATTAAAAATGCGAGCGGATTTAGTTGACCTGCAGTTTAAATTATAAGAGTGTCGTACGGATTGAATAGATAGGGTTCCGATGCGGAACTTTACCGGCAATCCTCGGAACAAAAGGGGCAATGAAAAAGCATATCCTCATTTTTTCGATAATTGTAGCGTCAGTGAAAATTGCTTTCGCCGACGTAGCGGAGCTGCCCTACCCCCTGCCCTTGGAAAGTTATCCGGAGTCCGCATCGCTCTGGGCAACGCTCTGCGAAAGGGTAAAAATTGCCCCATTCAATCTCTACGCTACGGCAATTTTCTTGTGCGCGGTAATCCATACCTTTTCGCACAGATATTTTGTGGATATCGCCCACTTCATAAAAAACGAATCGAAGGGCTCGGGCGTATTCTATTTGAGCGACGCAAGCGACGAAACGCGCGACTTGTTTTCAAAAATCTTCCATCTTCTCGGCGAAGTTGAAGTCATATTCGCGATGTGGCTGATACCGTTACTCGCGGGCTTTTGGTACGTTTACGGCTGGGACAATATGTCGGCGTATATCGACGCAATGACCTACGACGAACACAAGTTTGGAGAACCCCTATTCGTTATGACGATAATGCTCATATCGGCGAGCAAACCGATTGTGGATTCGGCTTCGTGGGCGATAAAGAAAATCGCGGGAATCGGAGGCGGAACAGTGGGGGCTTGGTGGGTTTCTACAATCTGCATAGGCTCGGTGCTCGGCTCGTTCATAACGGAACCCGCCGCAATTACGATTTCGGCGTCGCTGCTAATGTCAAAGTTCTTTGAATTTTCACCCTCAAACAAGTTAAAATACGCAACTTTGGGGCTGCTGTTTCTGTCAGTATCTATTGGCGGAACACTCACGCATTTCGCGGCTCCGCCGGTGCTTATGGTGGCGAGAACTTGGGGGTGGGACACCATGTATATGATATCGACATTCGGCCTAAAAGCCGTCGCCGCCATTTGCGCTTCAACCGCCCTATACTATCTAATTTTCCGGAAGGAATTCGCGCGGCTCGAACAAAGGAGGAAGTCGGACACTTCAATAAGGGTATGCGAAATCCCGTCGCCCGCGTGGCTGAGGGCGATTCATATGATATTTCTGGCTTTTTCAATATTTTCAATGCACAGCCCCGTGTTGCTCATTTTTTCCCTGATGACTTTTATAGCGTTCTGCGATGTCACTTCTATTTACCAAAAAAAGCTTCAATTCAAATCTCCGATACTCGTGGGGATATTTCTCTCGGCACTCGTAGTCCACGGGAGCCTACAAGGCTGGTGGATAGAGCCCGTTCTGATGAGCTTAGGCAACAGAGAGCTGTTTATAGGGGGCATGGCGCTTTCGGCGTTCAACGACAATGCGGCGATTACGTATCTTGCGTCTTTGGTGCCGGGCTTTACTGAAGCCATGAAGTATATGATAGTCGCCGGAGCTGTGACGGGAGGCGGCCTAACAGTGATAGCAAACGCGCCGAATCTCGCGGGGCTATCCATTATGAAATCGCATTTTAAGGAGGGAGTGTCCCCAAAATATCTATTTTATGGAACAATAGCCCCAACAACATTAGCCGCGCTGATATTTTACTTCAGCGCATAAAACTTAAAACTTTTAGCAATCGCGCAAAAAAAACATACCGGCGCACGGCGCCAAGAAAATAAAATGACCCAAGAAGACAGACAGGAATGGAACTCCTTTAAACGCGGCGCATGGAGCGACGGCACAGACGTGTCGGACTTCATACGCCTGAACTATGTCCCATACGAAGGCGACGATTCGTTTCTCGAACCCGCGACGGAAAGAACAAAGAAAATATGGGCGGAAGTGCTCGAGCTAATGAAGCAAGAGCGCAAAAATAACGGCTTGCTTTCGGCGGACGTTTCCACTCCGTCGGAAGTTGACTCCCACGGGGCCGGATACATAGACAAGGACAACGAGATTATCGTTGGGCTCCAAACCGACGCTCCCTTGCGCCGCGCGATAATGCCCTACGGTGGGTACAGAATGGTGCATTCGTCCTGCGAAGCCTACGGATTGAAGGAGGACGAAACCGTAAAAAAGATTTTTACAAAATATCGCAAGACCCACAACGCGGGCGTCTACGACGCCTACACGCCGGAAATCCTCGCCGCGCGCAAGAGCGCGATAATAACTGGCCTGCCCGACGCCTACGGGCGCGGAAGAATAATAGGCGACTACCGGCGCCTCGCGCTCTACGGAGCCGACTATCTAATCGCCGACAAGAAAGCGCAAAAGGCCTCCAGCGACAATCTCGATATGACCGAGACGGTAATCCGCGAACGCGAGGAACTTTCCGAGCAAATATACGCCCTTGAAGCGCTCAAGAGAATGACGCTCTCTTACGGCATAGATGTATCGCGGCCGGCGGCGAATTTTAAAGAGGCGGTCCAGTGGACTTATTTTGCGTATCTTGCGGCAATCAAAGACCAAAACGGAGCGGCGATGTCGCTCGGGCGCGTGACGACCTTCCTCGACATTTACGCCCAGCGCGATCTTGAAAACGGCCTGATTACCGAGTCCCAGGCTCAGGAAATTATGGACGATTTCATAATAAAGCTCAGAATGGTAAGATTCCTCCGCACGCCCGAATACAACGACTTGTTTAGCGGCGACCCAGTTTGGGTGACCGAATCTGTCGGCGGAATGTGCGCGGACGGCCGCACGATGGTCACCAAAAACTCGTTCAGGCTCCTTCATACGCTTTCCAACCTCGGCCCCGCGCCCGAGCCCAACATCACAGTGCTGTGGTCTGAAAAGCTTCCGAGGGGATTTAAAGAATTCTGCGCAAAAACCTCGATAGCTTCGTCCTCCATACAATACGAGAACGACGACCTAATGCGTCCGCTGTTTGGCGACGACTACGGCATTGCATGCTGCGTATCCCCCCTCATCATAGGAAAGGAAATGCAATTTTTTGGGGCGCGCGCGAACCTTGCGAAAGCGTTGCTGTACGCGATAAACGGCGGCGTGGACGAGCGCACGGGGGCGCTTGTCGCGAAAGGATTTGAGCCTATTTCCGACGAAGTCCTGGACTTCGACAAGGTAATGGAAAAATTCGACAAAATGATGGATTGGCTGAGCCGCACATACGTAAACGCCCTCAACATAATCCACTACATGCACGACAAATATTATTACGAAAAAGCCCAAATGGCTTTTATGGACAAGGACGTCGTGCGCAAGCTCGGCTGCGGCATAGCTGGGTTCTCGGTAGTCACAGACTCGCTCTCGGCGATAAAATACGCAAAAGTAAAGCCTATCCGAAACGAAAAAGGCATAGCCATAGATTTCGATATAGAAGGCGATTTTCCGAAATACGGAAACAATGACGACCGCGTAGATTCAATAGCAGTTGATCTCGTGAAGCGCTTTATGGAGAAAATCCGCCGTCTGCCGACTTACAGGCAGGCGATACACACGCAGTCGATTCTGACGATTACTTCAAACGTCGTTTACGGAAAGAAGACCGGCAATACGCCGGACGGCAGAATGGCGGGAGTCCCGTTTGCGCCGGGAGCGAATCCGTTCCACGGGCGCGACACCAACGGGGCGCTCGCTTCCCTATGCTCCGTTGCAAAGCTGCCGTTTAAGGACGCGAAGGACGGCATATCGAACACGTTTACGATTTTGCCAGACTCCCTCGGCAAGTCGGACTCCGAAAAAATAGGCAATCTCTGCGGCCTCATCGACGGGTACATGGCAAAGAGCGGCCAGCATCTAAATGTCAATGTGCTGATGCGCGAAGTTCTCGAAGACGCCATGGACCACCCAGACAAATACCCGCAGCTTACAATCCGCGTTTCAGGATACGCCGTAAACTTCATAAAGCTGACGCGCCCGCAGCAGCTCGACGTCATATCCAGGACGTTCCACTCAAAGCTCTAAATGGCGCGGCGCCTTTTGGCGCCCGCTCCACTTGCGCAAATGGCAAAGGCGGCGGTACATTCTTTCGAAACTGCCGGCACGCTCGACGGGCCGGGAATACGATTTGTGCTGTTTTTGAAAGGCTGTCCGCTAAGATGCCTTTTTTGCCACAATCCCGACACATGGGCTGACACAAAAGCAAAGACGCTTTCGGCGGAAGAAATATTTTCGGAGATAAAGGAATATACCCCGTTTTTTAAGGCATCTGGGGGCGGCGTCACAATATCTGGCGGCGAACCCCTCCTTCAAGCCGATTTTTTAATGGAATTTTTAGAGATTTTGAGGGAGAACTCCGTGCATTCGGCAATAGACACGTGCGGATACGTGGATATTGACGCAAAAATAAAAAGAGTCGCGGATCTCGCCGACATGTTTCTTCTCGACGTAAAGCACGCAGACGAAAGCGGGCATATTATGCTTACGGGGCGCCCGCCTGAAAAGCCCAGAAGATTTCTCGAATTTTTATGCGAAAAAAATAAAAGGCTGTGGATTAGATGCGTGTTAATAAACGGCATTACGGCGGGGCCGGAATATGCAAAAACACTCGGGAATTATCTAAAACCGTACGGCGATAAAATCGAGCGCATAGAGCTACTTCCCTATCACAGGCTCGGCGTCGGCAAATGGAAGAAGCTCGGGCTTGAATACAAGCTGGAGGGAGTCGAGCCAACTCCACGTGAAACTGTCGAAAACTTTAAAAAAGTTCTAAGGGGAATTGTCCCCATCAAAGAAATAGTCTAATTTGCAAAATTTTTTACTCGCTGTATTTTAAGGCGGAGGATTTCGCGCGTCTTGCAGTATGCGGTGGGAAGGCAAAAAAATTTCTTTCATCGCATTTTATCATTGGCGCAAAATTTATAAGCCGATTTTTCCGCGCACGTTTTAAAATGAAATTCGCTTGCGGATTGCAATTTTGGGATATTGCAACTTGCGGCGCAAGGCGCGCCGCTCTATGCCGCTAATTGGGAAAACCAAGTCCGCCAAGCGATGAAATGCGCAAAACTACATTAAAGGATACTCGGCTGCAATCGCCGCAACTTCAGCATCGCTCAAAGCGCGGTTGTAAACGGCAAGCCCCCCTATTTTTCCCTTGAAGAAATTGCCCATTCCGCTCTTTAAAAGAACGGCTCCTATCGTAAAATCCGAACCGTTGTCGCCTATGCCGTCGGGGAAATAGTAGGGATTTTTTGACTGGACAACTCCGTCGGGATACCCGGGGAAGCCTTTTGTATGGTCTATAAGCTCCTTGGGGCGCGCTTTAAACTTGCCGTCGAAATATGAGCGAATGTATTTGCCGTCGTAAGTAAACGCCACGCATGCCCATTTGCCGTGCGGGACCTTTTGGGGGCTCGCTGAATAATCTATCGAGAACGGGAACGGAGGCGTAGGCTTGCCCGTCTTTGATATGTGCCCGCACACTTGATCTGCGCCATTATAGTATGGAAGCGACACAAAAAGCCCGTACTGGCGCTTTCCGCCGTCTTGGTATTCGTTCCACATTCCCCCGACAAATCCTATGCCCTCGCCAGACCAGTTGACCCAAGCAACCACTGTGACTTCATTAGTCTTTACGTTCAAAGTTCCTGTTTTTGCGTAAGGCAAAGTCAAATAACTCTTGCCGTCAAACTCGGCGCACTTGCCGGAAATAGGTCCGCCTTCGGATATTTTGACGTTTCCCCTTTTCTCCATATCAAAGCCGCCGACCCTCGACTTGAAAGTGTCGGAAAAGTCCCAGAATGCCACAAGCCCTCCGGTTTTTTCGACGGCTCCGCCCTTTGGATTAAAATACGAGCACCCTCCCACAAACGGAAGGCATACAAACAGGGAAAGAAAAAAACGCTTCATTCCGCAATTAAGCAACTTCTGTGGGCTAATGGCAACTTTTTTTAGGCAAGGTTGTCTAAAATAAAAAAAATCTTCTATGAATAGTTGACTTTCAAACGAATTTTACCATTAACAAAACAATCAAAAAATTTATGAGATTCCGCGCAGCCAAAAAAAAGCCGCGGAGGCCCAATACGGGAAATGAAAAATTCAGACGCGACAATTTCGCAACCGCAGACGGATAAGCTCAAATCGGGCGATTCCATAAACATTAAAGCCGTGTTTTTCGAGGCGCTAAAAAACTACGTCGAAAAAAACAACAGCGCATGGCATACCCCCGGACACAACGGAGGGGCTTTTTTTTTACGCACGCCAACAGGGCGCGAGTTTAGGGATTTTGTAGGCGACAACATCTGCAAGGCGGACCTATCCATATCAGTAGAAGAGCTTGGCACGCTTTTAAACCACAGCGGGAAAATGGGCGAAGCCGAAAAAAACGCGGCGCGCGTTTTTGATGCCGACAAAACATACTTCGTCCTCGGCGGGACATCGGCGGCAAACCAGATAATATTCGGCGCATGCGCCGGGCGCGGCGACGACGTTGTAATCGACAGAAACTGCCACAAATCAATCTACCATGCACTCATTTCCTCCGGAGCGAATCCATTATATATATCGCCCCTCAGAAATAAAATGGGAATGGCAGGGCCCATTACGCCCGAATCCATAGCGCGGGTGCTTAGTGCAAGGGCCTCCACAGGCGCGCTTCCGAAGATTTTAACAATTACAAATTCAAATTACGACGGCGTGTGCACAAGCGTTTTGCCCTTCGAACAAAATCCTCCCGCCGCAAACCTGCATTTTGACGAGGCGTGGTTTGCGCACGCAAAATTTTCGCCGATATACGACGGTTTCTTTGCGCTAAGCGGCAAAAGGGCTTCTGTGCCGGTGTTCGTATCGCAGTCCGCGCACAAGATGCTTTCGGCTTTGTCGCAGGGGTCTATGCTCCACGCAAGAGACGGTCTCTTATCAAAAATTCCATACGGCGCGATAGAGGAAACTTACGCAATGCATACCTCAACGTCTCCGCAATACGCGATAATCGCTTCGCTCGACGCGTCTGCGGCAATAATGGGAAAGCACGGGCGGCAGCTCGCATTTCAGACATTGTCGCTCGCCGCAGATTTGCGCAAGACGATAGCCGGAAGAAAATCGTACGCAGACTCGAGGGGAGACTGGTATTTTGGAGTATGGCAGCCCGAGTTTGTAAAAATAGGCAATAAAAATATATCTTTCCAAGATGTTCCATCGGAGTACCTCGCCCAAAACCAATCTGCGTGGGCTATAACGCCGGAAGGCGAAAACTGGCACGGGTTCAGAGGGGTTGCTTGCGGGGCAATGCTCGACCCGCTAAAAATTACCATAACAACTCCGGGATTCGACGCCACAAATGCGCGCCCGAACAAATTTGGAATCCCCGCAAAAATACTTGCCCGTTTCTTGGCTTCGCGCGGAATAATATGCGAGAAGTCCGACTTTTATTCGATTCTATTTCTGCATACATTCGGGATAGAAGAAGCCCAGCACACTAGGCTTTTGGCCGCCCTCGACGAGTTCAAGAGAATGTACGACGCCAACGCTCCCCTTAAAATCGCGATTCCCGAGCTCGTCGACCGCTATCCCGAAGCGTACGCCAATGAAAGGCTGAGGGAGCATTGCTGCAAAATGCACAATTTAATGACGGAATCGCGCATACTTGAAAAGATGTACCGCTCGTTTTTGTCGTTGCCCGATATGCGCATCTCTCCCTCTGAGGCGTTTAAGAGGGTTGTGCACTCTCAGACGGAAATGCTGCCCGTACGGAGCGTTGCGGGGAAGACGTCCGCGGCGGCAGTCATTCCATATCCCCCGGGAATACCGCTTATTTTCGGAGGGGAAGTTTGGGATAAAAACGACGAGCCTGTGCGCGCTTATCTTTCAATATTGGAAGATATAGAAAACGCCTTCCCCGGATATGAAACGGAAATAATGGGAATAGAGCGCAGGGTAGAATCGGGCAGGACCGTATTCTACACTCTATGCCTTAAAGACTGACAAGCTCAGGCTTGCCGCAGCGTATTTTGGCAGCCTTATTTAAATAGGCTGTTGAATATCGAAAAAGTTGTTTTTTCCGCCGCCGCGGGATTGCCCAATTCGCGGACGCTGTAATCGGTGCCTTTGTAGTCGTACTTATACAAATCGGCCCATACGGTCAAATATCCGTATCCTATGAACGGATACAAAAATCCGCTCGTTTCGGAATACATATTTTGGAATGAGTACGGCGAACCTTCGAGCTTGTAGCCCTCCTTTTCGGCGGCGGCGTACAATCTGTCGATTGCCGTCTGCTCTGAGGGGCTCGTGCCTATAAAGAAAAATCTAAACCCCTCATCTTGGCCTTTGAGGCGCGTTTTTACGGGAATGCCCGCCTGGGAGTGAGCGTTCCAATTTGTAGTTGGCGTATCATCGTAGCTTAGGCAGCCCGCGAGAGGCAGCGACGCTATTAATATTGCAAGTGAGGATATTATTGCCGAGTGTTTCATAATCAGTTAAAGACAATTTTAGACAGTCTAAGTTCCTATAACAAGATTTTTATTTGTGTGGCAAAAAACATGCCAACCTTTCCCGCAAAAAAATAGAATGGAGAAAGTGCAAAGTTTTTACCAAGTTTAAAAAGCCTTTATTTGTCGGAGGAAATTAGCCCAAACAGGGTAAAGGCAAAGCCCTTCATTGCCTAAAAAATTCTTAAATACCGATAAAAAAAGCGCCCTAAGCGGGCGCCGATTTTTTCAAAAAAATTTTTTTCGGGAAAGCGGATTTTTGCTCCGCTGACAGGCAAAACTAACACACGCCGGAGTGCAGGCTTTATTGACCCGGCTCGTAGTCCTTGTTAAAGAAGAAGAATTTTGCAATCATAAGCAGTGCTACTGCGGAGAGGCAGCATACCGCAAGGCTTGCAATGGCGTACTGCGGGTTTAGCATATCGCGTATCCAACCCAAGAGCGTCGGCGATACCGAGCCTATTATAAACCCGAAACACAGCATTATGCCCATTCCGGTAGCCCTGTATCTGGGCTGCACCACGTCGAACAGCGACGCAAACAGGCTAGAATCGTACACGCCCCTCGAAAAACCGAAGAAGAAAAGCGCCACATAGCACAAAGTGTCGTTCCCAATAAAAGCCATCAGCACCGCAAACGGAGCTGTCATTAGAAAGCCCACGGAGGTCGTTTCAAACCTTATAACTTTTCTGCCTCGGGCTGCGAGCCTGTCGGTTATGCGGCAGCCTATCATAATGCCTATAATCGCCCCTATATAAGACCAAATTACGGCGTTGAAAGCCGCCGAAGCGGGTTCAAGCCCGTGAACTTCCTGCAAGAAGTCAGGCATCCATGTTTTGTATCCTATATCTATGCAGACATTCATACCAAACACCAGCCCGAGTATAATTGCTGAGGGCTTCCTGACCATTACGAGCAGCGCGTCTTTTAGGGTCGATTTTTCGTCCGGATTCCGCTTTTGCATAAGCTCGCGCGAATAGCGCATTAGGAATGCCAGCACACCCGCCCATATTATGCCCAAGCCGCCGACCGAGAAAAACGCCATTCTCCACCCTTCGACGCCGTTAACGCTCGGGAGGTTACCGATGTATCCCGCAAAAAAGCTGCATGCGATAATTCCCAAGTATTGCGCTGTCTGCAAAATTGAGAACGCCGTTGAGCGGTTTTTTTCAAAATGCTGGCCGAGCAGTGAGGACGCCGGCGGATAGTAGCACCCCTGTCCCAGCCCGTTTAGCACGCCGTATGTAAAAATCATAAGCCCAATGCTCGCGACAAATCCCGACAGGAAAATGCCCGTGCAAAAAGTGAGCACTCCAAATACTATCATCCATTTTCTGCGGAGAAAATCGCTTGCCAAGCCAGCGAACAATACGGTTATTCCGTATGTAAACGCGAACGCCGTCATCACCGCCCCCATCTTTGCCGAACTGCCCTCGCCAAAATATTCTTTTATTTGCGGTAGAATCGACGGGTATATTTGCCTCGACCCCTGGTGAATAAAGTATGCCACCCACAATAAAACCAGCAGCATCCATTTGTACATTTCTTCGCGACTTTCCAATCTTCTTAATTTCATAGTATAATATAGTTATAGTTAAAAGTAGGCAGTTCGGCATACAAAAGGGGCGCAAACCAAAGTATGTTTACGCCCCGTCGGGTACGGGCTATTTGCCCGCAAAGAATTTTAACAGGCGCGCGGCATGCGCGGCGCAATCGTCAATTATCGGATCCATGAACTTGTCGATGGGCAAGAATTTCCCGTCGAGCTTGTCCAGTTCCCTGCGGGTGGACTTCAAGAAGGTGTCCATAAATTCAGTGGCAATATTTATTTTGGATATGCCGTTTTTTATGACCTTTTGAAGATCTTCCGGGGGCGTTCCCGTGCCGCCGTGCAGTACGAGCGGAACTCCGGGGAGAGCCTCGGCGATTTCCGCACAGCGCTCTGCCTCGATTTTCGGCTTGGCCTTGTAGAATCCGTGAACAGTCCCAATAGAGACGGCAAGGGCGTCAACGCCGGTTGCCTTATGGAAGGCGACAGCATCCTCAACTGTTGTGATTGCGTTTTCGTCGCCCATTGAGACGTGCCCGATTTCGCCTTCGCAGCTCGCGCCCAAAGTATGGGCGTAGTCGGCGGCATACCTTGTAAGCTCCGCGTTTTTTTCGAAAGGAAGCGTAGAGCCGTCGAACATTACCGAAGTAGTTCCCGCAGCGAGAGCCGCCCTCACTATTTCCGGCGATCCCCCGTGGTCGAGGTGCACTACAATCGGCTGGCTGCACCTGTGCGCCATACGCAACAGCGCGCCCGCCAAATCGGAACCTTTTTCCGTGAGAAATAGCCTTTGGAATATCTGGATTATCGCGGGGAGTTTTTCCCCCTCAGCGGCGCGGATTACCCCCATCGCCGCCTCCACATTCGCAACGTTAAACGCCCCTACCGCGCGCTTTTGGCGGCGCGCTTCGGGGAGTATTTCTTTAAGTGTCACAAGAGGCATTCTCTATTCCTCCTTACAGGCACTCTGCGGCGATTTCCGTAAGAGTCGAAACCTTCAACTTCGCGTTTTTCGAGAGTTGGGTTTTCGTGTACGGGGACGCAACAGCCAATAACACGTCTTTGTCGGCGCGAGCCTCCACATACTTAGCCATCTTTTTGACTATTTCCGGGCGCAGCTGGGCAAATACGACAGCCCCCTCGCCGCAAGTGTAGGACTCTTCATTGTTTGTTCCGAACATAAACGGTGTCTTTTCATTCGTCAAATCCGTCGTAAAGCCCTCGCCGCTCTCGGCTTTCACCTGCGCGAGCAACGCCCTCGGGAATTTCAGATTGCCGTTGTAGTTTTTAAGGAAGTCGCTTTCGAGATAGCAGAGCTTGCCAGCCTTCTTTGAGAATTTCAGCTTCAGAGAAACTATAAATTCGCTGATGTGCATTACTTTGGCGTCGAGCTTTACGCCCCATGCCTTGAAGTCGTTTACGAGCGCGTCGTATGCCGCCGGGGAAGATACTACTACCGTCTTTACACCCGTCTTGTTAACGGCTTCCGCGAACGCCTCTGCCGCCAATTTTGCAGCTTCCGCAAAACCGAGCACATAGAGAGCTTTGCCGGTGCTGCCGCCCTTTGCGACGCGGTATTTTACGCCCGCCTTCTTGGCTATCTTGTCGAATGCCTTCGCCTCGGAAGCGAGAGCCGCCGTGTCGGAATCAACATAGTATAGGACGTCTCCTGTGCCCGAAATTTTCGGAGCCGGATTTTCCGCCACAAGCTTCTTTGCGATGGCGTTTACGTCTTCCGGGGCAAGGTCGTTTTCCACTATGTCGCGGCGCGCTGCCAAGACTATGCCGGTTTCGTCAAAATGGTTGACGCAATGGAAGCGGCACGCTGCCGACAAGTCGGCGGAGTATATCGTTTCGATAAAGTCGGCATTCGAGAGCTTCGACTTGTCGAGGGTTATGCCGTAAACCATAGCAGTGCGTATTCTGGGCGTGTCGGCCTCGCGGAATGTCACGTTGGACACTCCCGACAAGTGGCGGCACATAAAGCAGAAGCGGCACTTTTTGATGTCTTCCTGAAAGTTGTCTATATTCATTGCAAATCTCCTTTACAGACCCATTTTACCGGGGTTCATAATATTGTTGGGGTCGAGCACCTTTTTGAGGTCCTGCAAGATGTAGAAGCTGTTTTTGTACAGATCCTTCATATAGCGGCCGAGCTTTAGTCCGACACCGTGGTGTTCGTTTATAACTCCGCCGTTTGCAATCGCCTCGCGAATGGCGATGTCCCAAACCCTGTTGTAGAGGGCGGCCGCTTCGTCGGCGTCTTCCGGGACGTCCTTGCCTTCAAATATGAAGCGGGCGTAGAGCATGCAGCCCCATTCGTACCAGTGCGAGAAGTGCCCAATAAACCTCGCCTGCGGGAAGTTCTTGTTTACGGCTTTTTTCATCGCCCAATATACGTCCTCGATGTGGGAGAAGTCGGCGACTGTGTCGAGAGTTCCGAACGCCTGCGGTATATGGAACATATAGCCGGGGTAGAAGAACTTGTACTTGTTGTTCCACCAGAGGTCGCCGCCCTTGCTGCCGAGATCGCGCCCCTTGTATTTTTTCTCCATTATTTCGCGGGCGTATTCCATCTCGAGATCGACTATCTTTTCCCTGCCGTCAAAGCCGAATACCAAATACGCGCCGGAATCGATGTCTATGCCGAACACTTTCTGGACGTGCGTGCGGGTTTCGGTTTCATCGTAGAGCCTTACGGCGCACGGGCGCAGCCTGCTGCGCATCAAGTCGGCGCCGGCGCTCATTGCCGTGTGGAAGTCCTTGAACAGGTACGCGCGGAACTTGCGGGCTTCGGGAATCGGGTGAATTTTGAGGGTCACTTTCGTAATCACGCCAAGCGTGCCTTCGCTTCCAAGGAACATCATTGTCATATCGGGGCCGGAAGCGTGGCGCGGTATCGGCAAAGTATTGATTATCTCGCCGGTGGGGGTGACGACTTCGAGGCTCATTACCATGTCCTCGATTTTGCCCCATTTTGTCGAGAGCACACCCGTACCGCGGTGGGCGAGGAATCCGCCTATCGTAGCGCAAGCTATGGACGCGGGCAAATGCATTGTCGAGTATCCGCTCTTATTGACAGTCCATTCGAGGTGGCGGGCGATGATGCCCGTTTCAGCCGTCACGGTGAGGGATTTTTCGTCTATTTTAAGGACTTTGTTCATGCGCTTGGTGTCGAGGACAATTCCTCCGAACGCCGGGAGCGCCCCGCCCTGCGAACCTGAACCGCCGCCCCATGTGACGACGGGAATTTTGTATTGGTTTGCGATTTTTATGACCCGCGCGACTTCTTCAGCGCTTCCGGGGTGCACGACAAAATCCGGCTTCTTGGTTTCCTTGCCGCGGTCGTGCCACATTTCGGGAATCCAATAATAGTCGATGGAATGTCCGAATTTATCGGAGTCCCCCGTGTTTACGTATTCGGATCCCACGGCGTCTGCCAATTCCGTGCGGATCATTTCAAACATGTAGTTGCCTTTTGGGACAAACATTTTATTTCTCCTTAGTGTTTGGTTTTGGAAATTACTTCATTTTATAGACGGGCGCGAGTGCGTCGTGCGCCGCCTTGTATTTTTTGAAAAGCTCGGCGTACCGCGGTACGACCTGCGGGTCGGGCTTGACAAACCTGTCGATTTTCAGGCATTTTTCGACGGCCTCAGCGGGGGTCTTAAAAGCGCCCGCGCCGACGCCAGCGATGAGCGCCGTTCCGTAAGATGCGTCGCCGGGAATAGGGACTGCCACGGATTTGTCGAAAACATTTGCTATTATAGAGCTCCACAACTTGCTTTTTGCTCCGCCGCCTATCAGGAATATGCGCTTTACATCAAGGCCTATTTCCTCTATCGCGCCGTAGCAGTCTTTCAGGGAGAACGCAACGCCCTCCAAGAGAGCCCTCATAAAGTCCCCCTTGGTGGAGGATATGGAAATGCCGGTAAAGCTCGCGCGCAAGTCGGCGTCCCAATACGGGGAGCGCTCCCCTTGCAGGTACGGGTGGAACATCACTCCGCGCGCCCCCACGGGAGACTTCTCCGCGAGTTCGTCCATCAGCGCAAACGCCCTCTTGCCCTCGGCTGCAGCCACCGCTTTTTCCTCGGAGCAAAACGCGTCCCTAAACCACCTTTGGCAAAGCGCAGCCGCGTTGGTCGCCGACACCGTGTACCACATTCCCTCTATTACATGCGAATATGTAAGCGTTGTTTTGAAGGGGTGCGGAGCGGATGTCATTACATTCACATTGCCGGCAGTGGCGAGCTTTAAGATGCAGTCGTCGGGCTTTATCGCCCCGGCGCCGTAGTCTTCGGCGGCGGAATCGCTCGTGCCGCATACGACGGGCGTTCCCTCCGGGATTCCCATGTCGCGCGCGGCGGATGCGGATACTTTACCGACTATGTCCGTAGGCTTCACAAGCTCGGGAAGAGCGCCCATTTTCAGCCCGGAAATTCCGACCAATTTTTCGCTCCACGCCATCGATTTCATGTCGAAAAATAGCGTGCCCTGCGCCTCGATATAGTCGGTGACGGCCACTCCCGTGACCAAGTACCTCACATAGTCCTTTACAAAAAGGACGTGCTCTGTTTTTTCGAGGATGTCGGGCTCGTTATTTTTCAGCCACATCATTTGCGGGAGCGTCCAAGTTGGAGTCGGCATTTGATAGGCCGTAGAGAAAATCTCGTCGCACATTCCGCGCTTGAGCTCCTCGCACTCCTTGACGCTGCGCTGGTCGGTCCACATTATGGTCTTGCGGACAGGGCGCATATTTGCGTCGAGCAGCACCGCGTTGTGGGTCGAGCCGTCAAAGGATATGGCGGCTACTTTCGACAAGTCCGCGCCCTTCTTTTCGACCTCGGCTATCGCCTTGCACATCGCGGCGTACCAGTCCGACGGATTCTGCTCCGACCAGCCACTGTGCGGGTACTCTGTTGGGTACTCGACAGACGCGTCGGCGACCACTCCGCCCGATTCGGAGACGGCCGTCACTTTGCAGCCGCCCGTCCCGAAATCTATTCCTAAAAACAAGTCTTGCATTATTTGCCCACAACCCATTTATGCGCGGGATCCATCGAGGATATCAACCCTCTGTTGGTCTGTCCGCACATTGTCCAGAGGTAATACATGTCGTATCCGGGAGCCCCGCATAGCGGGTGGTAGCCTTCGGCGATTGCGACGGTGTCGTAACTTTTCACCGTGTAGGTTTCGTCGATGCGGCCGTCGGGCGTGTATATTTTCTGGATACCGAAACCCTGCGGGGGATTGAAAAGGTAGAAGTATGTTTCCTCCATATCTATTTCATCCGGCAGGTTGTCGATGTCGTGGCGGTGCGGCGGATAGCCGGACCAGTTGCCGGAGGGAATCATGCCCTCCCCTATATAGAAATGCTCGGAATCGAATTTTTCGTCGAGCATTACGGTGGCGCGGCGGGTGAAGTTGTCCCTTCCAAGCTCGAAGGAGCGCGTCATCTCGGGAGTGATGAGAGTCGGGCGCGCGGTATCGCGCGAAGCGGGCGCTATGTTGACCGCGATCTCTACGTCGGTCAAAGCCGTTATTTCATAAGAAATACCGCGCGGCAGATAGACCGTGTGCGGAGCGCCGTCAAACGGGTTTTTGCGCCCGCCAACTTCCGGGAAATCGAATCCGTCGCCCTTCATAGCGCACTTTCCGCCGAGGAGGACAAACGCCACTTCCGTGTCGGCTGTGGCGCTTTTATATACCTCGCCCTTCGCCAGCTTCAGCACCGCGAACGACGTCAATTTCATATTGTACTGCCCGCGCTCGAAGACGGGATTGTACCCGTCTTTCGGCGATAGCTTGATTAGGAATTTGTCGCTTGACATAATTCTAAACTTTTAGGGGTTATTTCAGGACTATCGGCTCGATGTCCATTATGCGGCAGTAGTCGAGAAGCTCCTTGGTGATGTCGCCGTACGCCATGGAGAAGTGGTGTTCAAAGCCCTGTGTGATGACGGTGTCGCGGACGCGTTCGCAGCCGGCGTCGAACTTGACCTTGAGCGGATTGCCGCGGACAAACAAGTCGGTGTCGATGCCTTCGCCGGGGGCGATGAGCATTCTGAAGCCGTCGCCGTCGCGCTTTTCGCCGAGGCGCGCGAGCGTGACTCTGCCGGGCTTGAGCGGGAATTCGTTGACGACGCCCTTGGTGACGACAGTGGAGCTGTTGCGCAGGGAGTTTTTGAAGCCCTTCTTGCAGAGTTTGCAGGGAGCCGCGCCGCAGTGCCATACAACCCCGTATTCTTTGTCGGGTTCGCACATGATGAGGTCGCAGAAGAACGGAAGCTCACCGGTGAGCTCGTATTGCAGGCGCATGAGGACCGCGCCGTACACGTCGCCTTCGCAGGCGGTGATTACGCCGTGGTTGGTGAGATGTCCGATGGTCGAGCACGCGGTTATGCCGTAGAGGTCGGAATTTATAACTTCCGGCCAGCAGCGGAAGGCAAAGGTATCCACGCCGAACTTCTTTCTCATGCCGCAAACCGCCGCGTAGAGGGCCGCAGACTTTTTGAGGTCGCCTTCAGAGGCTTCCGCGCCGGTCGCGTCGGCCTTGACGATTTTAAGGGCTTCGTCGAGGTCTTCCTTGGAGATGGTCTTGGCGTCGTTCATGACTTCGAGCATCATGATGTATTTGAGTTCCGGTCCGAGCTTGGAGCGGAGCATCATTTCGTCGCAGCTGGAAGTGTAGAAGCCGGGAACGCGACCGCCGATGAGACCTATGCGCATCTTGCTGACGGCGTCCATGGCGCGGACGACGCGCACTGTCTTGTCAAAGTCCTGCAAAGTTTTTTCGTCGCCGATATTGCCGTGCACATGGAAGTACGGAATGTGGAAGCGATAGAGGAAATGCGAATTCATATTCGCCGCGCAGAAGGAATTCGCCTGAAGGCGTCCGCCCGCGGGGTCTGGTTCTTTTATCGACCACAGCACGACGGGCACTTTGAGGCGCTTTGCAAAAAGCGACACGATTGTGCCGAGCGCGAATGTCGTGAAAAGGGCGACAAGCATATCGGGGCGGTCTTTTTCAAAACGTTCGAGAATTTTGAGCGACTGCTCTTCGGTCTCGATCATGTCTTCGCCGCCGACTATCTCGACGTTGGGAATTTTGCTGAGCATTTCAATGGCGTCGCGGCGCTGCTTTTGCATTGCCTCGTTCGTCCAATTTACTTTTGTCAGCGGTAGAAAACCTATTCTTATTTTTTTGCTCATATTTTGCTCCTTTTTTTTGTTTTTATAAAAAATTATCTTTTCGAGAGGAATTCGTCAACTTGCGCGCGCGACGGAGCCGTCATGCGTCCGCCGAGCCCCGCGCATTTGAGAGCCGCGCACGCCGCGCCGAAGCGCTGGCATTCCATGAGGTCCTGCGTCTCCAAATACCTTACGGCAAAACCCGTGTGGAACAAGTCTCCCGCGCCAGTCGTGTCGACGACTTTCACGCCTTCAAATGCCGGGCACTTTATTATTTTGCCGTTGTCGTACATCATCGAGCCGTGTGCGCCCATTGTGCACCCCGTCACCTTTGCTCCGTATTCGGCGAGCTTCGGAAGGGCCTTTTCAAGATCCTCCTCTTTCGTCCAAGCGCGGGCGAATGCCTCGGATGTTATGAGAATGTCCGCGTACGGAAGAAGCTCGGCAATGCCGTCCCTGACAGTGCCGGCGTCGAAGTTTACGAGCACTCCCAGTTCCTTCGCGCGCTTAACCGCGGCGAGGGCACCTTTGGGGTTGTGCCCGTCTATATGTAAAATTTTAGCGCCGTCCAAAAGCGACAAATCCACTTCGTCGGCTTCGAGCTCGGGCGTATTGCCGCGGGTCCAAGCGACGCTGCGCGCGCCCGTAGGCTCGTCAATCCAGCAATATGCAAGCGGAGACTCGCAGCCCTTGCGGACTTTTATGCCCTTTGTGCAGACTTTTTCGGCCTCGAAATCCTCAATCATTTTCTTTCCGTCGGCGTCGTCGCCTATCGCGCTTACGAAGGCGGCATTCAAGCCGAGTTTGGAAGCGGCGACAGTCGAATTGCCGGCGGGGCCGCCGCCTTGAATGATGCGCTTTATTATCTTTACCTTATTATCGAGGGGAATGTAGGGCAGAATGCAGAGGTAGTCGTTGCTGCAAAATCCCAATCCTACGAAATCGAAAGAATTTTTCATATGTATTTTTTTTAGCTGTGAATCTCGATTAACTGGGGCAATTTAAGCACTGAAATACCCTTAAAGCAAGTATCTTGATTGGAAATATTGCTGAACAGTTTAATCCCTTTCGTACAAACACTCTGCGGGCATTTTTATACATATTTTCTATTGACACTATTCTAAATTCTTATCATTTTTTACGCAAATGGCTACCTTTGAAACAAAACCCTCCGTTTACGTTTCCATAAGAGAACTCGCCCAAAAGCTTGGATTGTCGAAAGGAACGGTATCGCTCGCGCTCAACGATTCGCCGAGAGTCAAGGCTTCCACTTTAAAAAAAGTAAAAGCGGCGGCAAAAGCCGCAGGATACCAGCGAAATACAATGGTCTCCACTATGATGTCGTCGATGAGGAAATCGACTATTGGAGGCTTTAGGGAGGTCATAGCCCTGCTAAACGGCAATAAAGACAAAGACGCATTTAAAAACCACCCCACCCTTCCGCAATACAAGCTTGGCATAGACGAAGAAGCTGCGGAACTCGGCTTTAAAATCGACGAATTTTGGCTCCTCGACCCCCAGCTTACGCGCAAGAAGCTCTCCGCCATTCTGCATGCGCGCGGCATACGCGGCTGCATAATAATGGGGCACACCGAGGAGGGAGTTTTCGAGCCATACTCAAAAATATGGGACGACTTTAAAATTGTTTCGGTAGGCATAAGCGTTCACAACCCCGCGTACGAACTCGTCCCATCAAACCAGTTTGAAGTGGCAAGGGCGACAGTAGAAAACTTATATAAAATGGGATTTAGGCGCCCCGCGTTTGTCGTGGACGAGCGCATAGACGGCATGGTTGACGGCAGATTTTACGGAGGATTTTTCCGCGCTCAATTCAATATGCCCGCATCGTCGAGAATTGATCCGTTTACCGAAAACCTCGACAGCCCCACATATTTTGATAATCTAAAAAAATACATAGACGACGTCCAGCCGGACGTCATAATATACATGCTTGGCAAAACGGGCGATTTCCTCTACAACCATGTGAGGCGTAAGAACGGCAAGCGCTATCCGATAGTTCAGCTCGAGCGCCGAAACGACTGCACAATCCCCAAAAACGTCTGGAGCGGAATGGAGCAAAACAACCACATAGCCGGGCACTTGTCCGTAAGACGCCTCGCAACCCTGCTAAACATATCGTCCCCGCACAACCAAAATTCCACAACCCTCATTCCGCCGACATGGGTAGCCTCGCAATATCTAAAAAAAGAGGCGGAAAAAATCAGAAATTCCACAAAAGATAAATAGCTCCGATTAACGCACAAAACGGCGCATATTTATCCCTATTTTCCAAACGCGTTTTTTTATCTGAAGCCCCGCAAAAAAATTGCGCATATTGCGGCTCTGCTTTTTACGGCAAAAAATTCTTAGGTAAACCTTTCCATTCGACTCAATATGCGGCGCGCAGGCGCGCTAAAGCATTGCGTTTACAAATGCCCGCAAAAAAAAACGCGCATTTAGCGTATGCAGGATTTATTGAAAATACAGCGCAAGATATACACACTATCTGTGCCGCTCCCTACCCGTTCAATCCCCATCGCGTAAATATAAAAAACGCGCCGGGAGACTAAAAGATTTTTTGAAAATAAATACAAGTTTTGACGGGAAAAATTGCGGCCTATTTTTCGGGAAAAGGTAAGCTAAAGGCTAAGGTTTGCGGATATAAATATAAATAAAAAAGGCGCAATTTTTTATGGCGGCAACGCAAATTTATGTTGCCGCAGCAACAGAAGAAATCTACAAATATTTTTCGGATTTTGAAGCGGAAACTTTTATAAGCAACAACTGCGCGAACCCATATAGAAATGAAAAAAATTCTAAAAATTATACTGTTGACCGTGGCGTGCTCTCTAGGCGCACTCGCCGCCGACAAGGAAATAATCCCGGATCTCGAATGGCGGGAAATATCCGACATAGGATTCGACGGGCAAGCTTGGAGCGGCGAAGAATACCCGTTCCCGTATGCGAGAATCCCGCTAAAATTCAAGGGCCAAGTGACAAAAAATGTCTGGAATTATTCACTTACGCCCACAGGGCTTAGCGTTACGTTTGAAACAAATTCAAACCAGATATGGATAGACTGCGAATTCCGCGAAGACAACCCTGCAAAATTCTGGTTCGCCAATAGCGGCTTCGACCTGTACGCCTCCGACGGCGGAAAATTCAGGTGGCTTGCAACGACTCCGATTTCAAAAATAAAAAGCGGGGAAAAAATATACAAGCTTAGCGCCTTGAACGGAAAGGAAAACACATACCGCGTATATCTTCCGCTTAGAAACATTATAAAGAGCGCAAAAATAGGAGTACAGAAAGGGGCGACATTTAAGCGGATAGTTTCCATGCAAAAGCCGATAGTTTTTTACGGCACTTCCATAGTGCACGGGGCATGGGCATTTCACTCTGGCATATCACACCCTTCCCTAATTGGCAGGCGGCTTAACAAGCCGATAATCAATCTCGGATTTTCGGGGTCGGCTCAAATGGAAATCGGAATGGCGGAAATGCTCGCAACAATCGACGCCGAATTGTATTTCATAGACGCAACACAAAACATGAACAAAAAGCTCATAGAAGAGCGGTGTAAAAAATTTTTGAAGCGCCTGAGGGAACTTCGCCCCGACACTCCGATTGTAGTAGCCGAGGAGGCGACGAGCGCAACTGCTTGGTATTGGCAAAAGACAGACGGCAAACCATACGTGGCCGAGAAATGTCAGGCCCAGCGCGCAATAGTCCGCAAACTCCAGGAAAGCGGTTTTAAGGAGCTATACTATATAGACGGAGAATGGCTGTTTGGCGAGCACGGCGAAACCTCTCCCGACAACTGCCACCCGGGCGACATTGGCATGATGAATATGGCCGACAAGTTCACTCCGGTAATAGAAAAAATTTTGAAAAGGCAATAGCATTTATTTTATCTCAAAAAAAGAATTACGATTCTTTTTTAGCTGAAATAATATATTTCAAAAAAAGAAGAAATATTTTATGGTAGCCTTCAATAGGAGCAAAATTTCCTATGCGGGATAGCCGCCAGAGCTTTATCCGGGCGGTTCGGAGTTTTCAGGCGCACCGCTCAGCAATTAAATTAATTATAATGCAATGCGGCGCAGAAACAAAAATTCCGCATAAAATTAAGCCGCAAATTTAAAACGAAACAAAAATGGAGCACAAAACAAACGCATTGAGAATGCTCGATCAAAAGAAAATACCGCACGAAGTCATCGACTGCGGCATAACCGAGGCCGTGAGCGGCACGGAAATGGCGGGCATAATAGGCGAAAATCCGGATTGCGTGTTCAAAACGCTCGTGACCGTAGGGAAATCCGGCGAACATTTTGTATTTATGATTCCCGTGGACAGGGAGCTCGACCTTAAAAAGGCCGCCGCCGCCGTGGGCGAAAAGTCTGTAGCTATGATAAAGTCCAAAGAGCTTTTGCCTACAACCGGATACGTTCATGGAGGGTGTTCCCCGATAGGAATGAAAAAATCTTTCCGCACGACGATAGACTCCTCCGCAAAAAATTTTGAGAAAATCCTTTTTAGCGCGGGGAGAATAGGATTGCAAATAAAAGCGCCGGCAAGCGTGGTTGAAAAGTTTGCGAGGGTGAAATACGCTGACCTCACTGTCGGCTCTACCGCAGACGGGCATTAAAATTTAGACGATTTTCTTTCGGAGGGGCCAAGCCCTGCTTACAATTTTGTATGCAAATAAAGATAGGGCGATTCTGCCGCCATAGAATCTCTTTGAGAGCGTATATATCGCAATTTTATTCCGCACCGCCGCGGGGTGCGCGCTTGATAAAATGGAATGCTGCCCAATTTGTACTGCAAATATTTCGGCTAAAAAAACTATAATATTTACTCCTCAGACAGCGAAGCCAAACTTGTAGGATTTGCCTGCGGGTACGCATATTTTAATCTGGCTCAATAAAAAAACGCCGGCTGTGCCAAATCCCTCTTATTCGCTTAAAAAAAACGAAAATATTGAGCCAAATAGATTCCCTAAAGTGTGGATATTTTTTCGACTTCCGATTATTTGCTTAAAAGGCGCAAATCTTGCGCCAAGTAAGGGCGCGGTTTGGGGCTTGGCAATTTTTTCATTAGTCCTGCAAGCGCACAGGCAGCCCGGCCGCGCGCATTTCGCGCTTTGCCTGCTCTATGGTATATGTTCCAAAGTGGAAAATGGAAGCGGCCAAAACCGCGCTCGCTCCGCCGAGTTTAACGGCGTCAACCAAATGCTTTAAATTTCCAGCGCCGCCCGATGCAATTACGGGAATTTTTACGGCGTCGCTCACGGCCCTCGTTAGGGCAATGTCGTAGCCGTCCTTCGTGCCGTCGCAATCCATTGAAGTCAAAAGTATCTCGCCCGCTCCCCTGCGCTCCACTTCTTTCGCCCATTCAACGGCGTCGAGCTCGGTTCTATTTCTTCCGCCGTGCGTATAGACATTCCACCTACCCTCGCCTTCGCGCTTAGCGTCTATTGCAACTACTATGCACTGGTTCCCAAATTTCGCGGAAGCCTCCGATACGAGGTTCGGATTCGTTATTGCGGAAGTGTTCAACGAAACCTTGTCAGCGCCCGCGTTCAACATGAGCCTAATGTCTTCAAGCGTCCTGAGCCCTCCGCCTACCGTAAGGGGCATAAAGCATTCGCCGGCGGTGCGCTCCACGACGTCGCGCATAATCGCGCGGTTGTCGCTCGAAGCCGTTATATCCAGAAACACCAGTTCGTCGGCGCCCTGGTTTTCATACGCTTTTGCCTGCTCCACGGGATCTCCCGCGTCAACAAGGTTCACGAAGTTTACGCCCTTTACGACCCGACCGTCGCGCACGTCGAGGCACGGTATTATTCTTACGCTTAACATTTCTAAATTGTAAATCTCAGATTGAGTTCGAGTTTTTCGTTCGGAAGGATTTTAAAAACTTCTCCGCCGTCGCTGCGAGTCTCGTCATTTTTGTACACCGAAAATTCTATCGGAAATTGCGAGTCGGGAGGGAAAACATATCTCCACTTTCCTATTTCGAGATATTCCATCGGGACCCCTTTGTCGGCGGATAACCCGCCGCCCGCGCCGCGCAGATACGGCTTATTGCCTATGCCGATTAGCGAATTTACTATTACGCAAGTATCGGCCTTAGATGTTTTGCGGGCCTTTCCCGAAGACTCCGGAAGCGCAAATAGCGTGGAGAAGTCCGGCTTTTTATTATCGGATTCGCCCAAGCCCAAAAGCGAATCCGAAGATTCAAAAAAATCCGCGCCCTTTTCATTCTCCTTTGAGGCGGGCGCGCTATCTGAAGAAACCGCGCCTGAAGAAGCGGGCTGCCCGTCTTCAGCCAAACTGTTGGAAGCCACCTCGGAATTTGAATTTTCTACTGCCGCGCCGGACTGATTAACTGCTGCGCTGGGCTGCTCAACTCCCGCACTAAGCTGCTCAACCAACGCGTTGGGTTGCTTCACCAATGCGCTTTGCGGGTCAACCGCCGCGTTGGGCTGTTCCACCGCCGCGGCTTGACGCGCGCCCTCAGCTTCAACGGGCTTTTCAGCAATCGGCGCAGTTCCGTCCTCATGCCCCACGTTTGCAGATGTTTCGGAAGCTCCTATATCATCTCCGCCCGCCATGTCCGCCGAAACTATTTCCGACGCGATTCTCTCAAACTCAGACTTTACGGATTCCACCGTAGGCGAATCCTCAGATTCCAGTTTTTCCGAAGCGCCGCCTTCCGTCTGCCGCACATCCGCCCCTGCGCCCGCCACATTTGTTAAATCCGCAGTTTCGGATTCATCTTCACGCGGTCCGCTCGCCAATTCGCCTCCGTCCGGCAAAGAGGCATCTTTCGGCTTTGGGAAAAATTTCTCCACTGATATTTTAGAATTTTCCGCGGAAGCAAGAGCCCTTCCGAGCATTCCCTCGGGGCGGTTCTGGGAGGGGGAAAATTCCTCTCCGTCAAAAATGTCGTCGTCCTCTGAATCGGCGGGCTCGTCGTGCTCGTCGATATTTGACGAATACGAAGCAAGGCCGTCTTCGAGCGACTCAATCCGCTGTTTCAATCCGTAAACTTCGTCCGAAAGCGATTCGGAGGAAGCCGGGAGCAAATCCTTTAATATTGTAATATCCGAGCAAAGTTCCGCCACAATCTTGTCCGACTCTTTTTGCGAGACCCTGCAAGCCTCCGTTTGCCCGGCAATTGAGTCGAGCGACTCCGACACTTGCGCGAGCTTCTCCTTTACGGCGTCCCTTATATCCGTTGCAAGTTTTGCGACTTCCGCGCGCGAAGCCCACTCCGCGGGTTTTGACGCCGCCGATTCAAGAGAGGCTATGCGCTCGGGATATGTTTCAATCCGCTCCTCAATGTCTGCAATCATCATGCGAAGGGCGGCGAGTTCATCGAATATTATCGTGAGGTCGTCGCGGATTTTCGCGTCTGCAGCGGCCTTTTCCTCGCGCTCGGCGCCCTTTAAGCCGGCGTAGTATGGGGCCAGGCAAAGGAGCAGTCCGCCGAGGACCATCAGGCTGCAAAAAAATACGGATGTCGCCGACAGTGGCTCCCCCGTGTACATGTTTGGAAGCGCGACGGCAAATACCGCCGCAAACATAAGGACGTCCGCTGCATATACAGGCCAGACGGGGATTTTGTTCGGCGAATTTTTCATATACTATCCTTTATTTTTTGCGCAAATCCAAGTACCCGACTTTCCTGCGGACTTTCGACATAGTGCGGTTCACCCTTCTTTGGGCGCATTCTGTGCCGGCTCTAAGAACGTCCTCCACATACGACTTATCGGCGCATATTTCGGCGTAGCGATTGCGCACGGGCTCCAATCCGGCGATTACGGCGTCGGCAACCGCTTTTTTGAAGTCTCCGTAGCCTTTCCCGGCGAATTCGGCCTCTATCGATTCCACAGTGCGCCCGAGCATTGCGCCCATAATCTGCATAAGGTTCGATATCCCCGGCTTTTCTTTGGAATAGCGCACGCTGCTTTCGGAATCTGTGACTGCCGACATTATCTTTTTGCGCAATACGTCGGGAGAGTCTGTTATATACAAAGTTCCGTTCTGGTTCGGGTCGGACTTCGACATTTTAGAGTCGGGCGATTGCAGCGACATTACGCGGGCTCCCGCCTTCGGGATAAATGGTTCCGGCAAAGTGAATGTTTCGGAAAATGTATTGTTAAACTTCTGGGCGAGGTCGCGGGTGAGCTCTATGTGCTGTTTTTGGTCTTCGCCAACTGGGACGAGGTCGGCATTGTATATGAGAATATCGCTTGCCATAAGCACAGGGTAGAAAAGCAGCCCCGTATTTAGCGCGTCTTGGTGTTTGCGGGCTTTGTCTTTGTATTGGGTCATGCGTTCGAGCGCGCCAATCGGGCATATGCAGCCCAGTATCCACGCCAGATCCGCATGCCCGTAAACGCCGCTTTGCAGAAATAGGCTGCATTTTTGCGGATCGAGCCCGCACGCCATATATTGGGCGGCGCAGTCCACGACATTCTTGCGCAAATCCGCGGGGACGTACGGGATAGTCATCGCATGCATATCGGCTATGCCAAAGTAGCATTCGTATTCTTCGGTCATTTCGACCCAGTTTTTTACGGCTCCGAGATAATTGCCCAAGTGCAACCTTCCGGTAGGTTGCGCGGCCGTAAGCACCACTTTTTTATTTTGAGGTTCCTCGTTCATTTATGGAAAGTCATTTTTACGCCGCAACAAGCCGCATTCAACATAAAATTTCAAAAAACTCAAAAATATATAGCCGCATTGAGAAAATATCACCACATTATTAAAAGCCACAAAAAGATTAAAATTAACACCTGCCGACACTTTGAATTTTAACCGCACCCAATTAAAAATCTTAACTACATTTAATATCATAAACTTAATAAGCATAAAACATATCTGATAGCCTAAGCCTATCATACATTAAAAAATCGCTACTTTTGAAAATACAAGCAATGAAAATCAGTAAAGCTTTTCATATATTTCGGTATTTTTGCATAAAAACGCCCGCGGGCTCTGCCATTGTAAAAAAAAGATAAAAAAGCTCCACTCAAATGGAGCTTTGCAAAGACAATGCCGATTCCAACAGGCCGCCGTCGCGGACATCGAGATTTTTTACGCAAAAATACGAGGTATTGCCGCTATCAGCCATAACCGAAACTAACCCGCCGTTAATATTTAAGTTGTCAATATGCGATACTTTTCCCCACTGGGATATATACGACCCTCCAAAAGTAAACGACCCCATTTTACCCACATTCACAGTTCCGTTAAAGCTAACAATCGATACCCAATTATCGACAGATGGAGGGTTTGAGCCCATTATATACAAAGACCCTGACTCGGTTTCTGACCCTATATTTATTGTTCCGCTGCCTGTGAGAATCTTACTTTGTCCGCCGCTGTACCCCCAATTGACCTGCGCGAGATCTCCAACTATATTCCAAGTGCCGGTCGCTCCTATATCTAATTTCCACCACCAGCTTGCGGGAACAGTTTCGTTGGTTGACGTAGTAAATTCATCGTTTAAAGGAGTGGATGGGAGCGCCGCTTGCAACACTGCCGGCATCAAAAGCAATGCGGCCACCGCCGTACTGACCTTAAAAAAAAAGTTTATATATCTTCATCATTATGTTTTAGGCATTTAATATAAAATTAGAAAAGTGCAAGACATAAAATTCAAAACTATTTGCGGTACAACTATAATACGGTAATACCCCACTTTATCAGTATTGATTTTTCAAGAAACCGCGCAAGTTCGCAAAGCTTGTTAAAAAACTTCGTCCAATTTTGGAAATAAACGGCGAAAAAAGTTTTGCACAACCCTAGTAAATATTTGGGATTAAAAATCTGCAATGAATCCGAATATCCGTAATAAAAAATTTGAAATCCCCAAAAATGCGCCGATTATCGAAAGAATGGAAAAAAAATTGGGAGCGCTTTTCGATTGGGACGGCGTGGTGGTCGATTCCGGCGCCGCGCACGAGGCAAGCTGGAAGGAGCTCGCGCGCCGCGAGAACTTGTTCCTGCCCGAAGGATTTTTTAAATCCACATTTGGCAAGCGCAATTTGGAAATCATAGTAGATATCTTGAAATGGACGCCGGACATCAAAGAGGCGCAAAGGCTCTCCGACGAGAAAGAGACCATTTATAGGGACGGAATTGCGCGAAACGGCCTCCCCACAATAAAGGGCGCAGTCGATTTCATACACGCCTTGAACAAAGAAGGCATACCGTGCGCAGTGGGCTCGTCAACTCCGCGCGAGAATCTCGAGCAGGCGCTCGACACTCTCGGAATGAGAAAAGACTTTGCAGCTTTCGTCACTTCCGAAGATGTCGAACACGGCAAGCCCGCGCCCGACGTATACCAAAAGGCCGCCCAAAGGCTCGGCTTGGAGGCTTGCGATTGCGCAGTTTTTGAAGACTCCCTCGCGGGGATAGTCGCGGCGGCGCGCGCAGGGGCGGTTAAAGTCGCACTGGCAACAACAAATCCAAAATCTTTCTGGCTTGACCGCAAACTGCCCGAAGAGCGCCCGAATGCAATCATAGGCGATTTTTCCGAATTCTCGGCAGGCGCTCTCCGCGCGCTTTTCATAAGCTGACAGCAATGGAGGAAAAACTTTTTAAACTTTCGAGCAAATACAAACCCTCGGGCGACCAGCCGAAGGCGATAGAGGACTTGTGCGGCTCTCTAAAAAGAGGCTCAAAATATTCGACTCTCGTGGGCGTCACGGGTTCCGGCAAAACTTTCACAATGGCAAACGTCATAGCGGAAATGAACCGCCCAGCCCTTATAATATCGCACAATAAGACGCTTTCCGCACAGCTTTACGCAGAGTTTAAAGAGTTTTTCCCGGAGAACGCCGTGGAATACTTTGTAAGCTACTACGACTACTACCAGCCTGAAGCCTACATTCCCCAAACCGACACTTATATAGAAAAAGACTCGTCCATAAACGACGAGATTGAAAAGCTCCGCATATCCGCCGCCAGCGCCCTTGTTTCGCGCCGCGACGTAATCGTTGTTGCAACAGTTTCGTGCATATACGGCCTCGGCTCCCCCGAAGACTTCCGAAAAATGATGATTCCATTGCGCCCGGGAATCGCGATGAAGAGGGGCGAGCTTGTCGAAAAGCTAACCGATATACACTACGAGCGCAACAACACCGCCTTTGAAAGGGGGCTTTTCCGGGTCAGGGGCGATGTTGTAGATGTATTTCCGGCGTATCTTGACAGCGCGCTGAGAATAGAATTTTTCGGCGACGAAATAGACTGCCTAAAAAAGATAGATCCCGTCACGGGCTCTCCCCTCGGGAAGCTCGACAGGTTCGACCTATACCCCGCAACAGGCTTCGTCACCCCCAAAGACAGCATAAGCGCGGCAATACCCAACATACGCGCCGAGCTTGACGCGCGCGTTGCGGAGCTTGAATCGCAAAACAAGCTGGTCGAGGCGCAGCGCATAAAGATGCGGACTGAGCAGGATTTGGACATGCTCGCAGAGACGGGCTTTTGCACAGGCATAGAAAACTATTCGAGGCATCTTGCCGGCAGGCCAGCGGGCTCGCGGCCGTGGTGCCTTCTCGACTTCTTTCCGAAAGACATGATACTGTTTATCGACGAAAGCCATGTGACATACCCGCAGATAAGGGGAATGTACAACGGCGACAGGGCGCGCAAGGAAAGGCTCATAGAGTACGGATTTAGGCTTCCGAGCGCGCTCGACAACCGCCCTTTGCGCCCGGCGGAATTCGATTCGCTGACAGGCCAGACGATTTTCGTGTCGGCGACTCCCGCGCCGTTTGAGCTTTCCGTAAGCGACACAGTCGCCGAACAGATCATACGCCCTACCGGCCTGCTCGACCCGGAGATGATAATACGCCCGATAGCCGGACAGGTCGAGGACTGCGCCGCCGAGATAAAGGCCGCCGCCGAAAAGGGCGAGAGAGTCTTTGTGACGACTCTTACCAAAAGAATGAGCGAGGAAATATCGGAATTTCTCCGCGAAAGCGGCGTGCGCATAGAATATCTGCACTCAGACATAGACGCGATAGAGCGCGTTGAGATATTGAGGCGGCTGAGGTCTGGAGATTTCGACGCGCTCGTCGGGGTAAACTTGCTGAGAGAGGGGCTAGACATTCCGGAAGTTTCGCTCGTATGCATACTCGACGCGGACAAGGAGGGCTTTTTGCGCTCTGCGACAAGCCTTATACAAACAGCGGGGCGCGCGGCGAGGCATGAGAACGGGCGGGTAATCCTATACGCCGACAACATGACGGGTTCGCTGAAATCGGCAGTTGAAACTTGCCGCCGCAGAAGGCAAATACAGAGCGATTACAACATTCTGCATAAAATCACCCCGCACACTGTCACCAAGCCGATTCAGCCGTCGCTTGTAAAGCGTGCTGACGCAAAAATCGACGTATCTAAAAAGTCAAAGGGTGAAATAGAAAAAATAATAAGCCGCCTGAACGAGGAAATGCTCGACGCCGCCGACAGGCTTGAATTTGAGCGCGCCGCCCTTCTCCGCGACCAGATAAAATTTTTGCGCTCCAAAAAGTAGCCACGCCCCGAATATATTGGCTATTCCAAAATTTTCTCCGCGGAAATTTGTATTTTTTGCGCGCCGAGGTGGCGGGCTCGCAGTAAAAGATTTTAGATAAAGCGGAAGTGAAAGCATTCCACATTCGGCGCTGCGGGAAACGGCGGGCGCCTTTTTTATAAAAGCGCACGATGCACCGCTGTTTTACGCGGCGACATCGGGCTACTGGCGGGAAAAGAAACGGCAATATTTTATGCGCGGTTTTGCGCTTGCAATGGGCGCAGAATTCTAAAAAAATACTCTCCATATGAAGAAGTTTCTTATACTACTTTTCGCGGTTGCCGCGGCGCTTTTATCGGGCGCGGAAAAATTTGACCTCCAGAAAAAAATGGAAGACGCAAAAAAAGGCGACGCAAAAGCCATGAATGAAATAGGCGAATACTACGCCGACGGCGGTGGCGGGGAATTCGCCCCCAACTACGAATTGGCGATAATGTGGTGGGAGGCTGCGGCCAAAAACGGCGACGTCAGGGCTCTCACAAACCTCGGCGCGGCGCTGTTTGGAGGCAACGGCGTTTTGGCGGACGTCCCGCGCGCAATAAAAATCTGGAACGAAGCCGCCAAGCGCGGCGACCCCGACGCCCAATTTTTTCTCGGGACGGCATACTGCAATGGCAAGGGAGTTTTGAGAGACTATCAAACGGCGGCATTCTGGTGGGAGCGCTCCGCAAAGCAAGGCAACCACCGCGCCCAAAACAATCTGGCTTTCGCCTACGCTCGCGGCGAAGGCGTCGAGCGCGACTTAAAAAAGGCTTTTGAATTATGGAAATCTTCCGCCGAGAAAGGCAATCTCGTAGCCCAAACCTATCTCGGGCTCTGCTACTTTACCGGCGACGGAACGAAAATTGACCAAAGGAAGGCAGTTGCGATATGGACGAGCGCCGCGGAGCACGGAAGCGTCGAATCGCTGCGCTATCTGGGCATAGCCTACGCATCGGGAAGCGGCATAAACAAGGATAAAAACGCAGCCTTCCAATGCTTTTCAAGAGCGGCACAGCTCGGCGACGAAGAGTCGCGCAAGGCGGCTGACAAGCTTAGGCTCGACCTCTCAATGGAAAATTCCGAAAAAAACACTAAGGAAAACAATTCAAAATAAACGCATAAAATCGCTGTACTCGGCAGGTAAAACTTAACAATGAAAAAAATATCAAACACGGCAAAAATATTATCGGCTCTGGCAATTTTTATATGCGCCTCAAACGCAGCCGAAGTCGCAAACTGGAACTTCGACTGGAAGTTTTTTTACGGGAAAAATCCGAACGCCCAAAATAGGGATTTTGACGACTCCTCATGGAGGGTTCTCGACCTTCCTCACGACTACCAGATAGAGCAACCGTGGGTAGTTCCGTCGGAGGAGGAGATAAAAAAGAACGGCGGCGACCTCAAAGGGCGCGGATTCAAGCCCTACGGCGAAGGCTGGTACAGAAAGACGTTTAACGCCTCCCCAGAATGGAAAGGCAAGAGGGTTATTCTCGATTTTGAAGGCGTAATGAGCGTCTCCGACGTTTACATAAACGGCGAAAAAGTAGCCTCCAACGAATACGGATATATAGGCTTTGAGGCAGACATCTCAAAGTATCTCGACTACGATAAGCCAAATGTTGTGGCGGTTTATTCGCGCGTAATGGGGGCGTCGCGCTGGTACACGGGCGGCGGAATTTTCAGAAACGTCAATATCGTCGTAAAAAATCCTGTAGCCGTAGCGCGCCACGGCGTATATATAACGACTCCTGTAATAAACCGCGACTCCGCCTCGGCAAACGTATCTGTCGAAGTTGAAAACACTCTCGCAGCTCCGCGCCAAGTATCCGTAAAGGCAAAAATCTTTTCCCCCGACGGAAAGGAAATCTCAGAGGCTTCAAAGAATATTGAGATACCCGCAAATTCGTCCGCGAAGGCCGACTTAAAATTCGATATAAAAAATCCGTCGCTCTGGTCGCCCGAAACCCCCGCCCTGTATTCCGCCGAAGTCGAGGTCGATTCCGGCAACGGCGCAGTCGATTTGCAAAAGGAAACTTTTGGTATCAGAAAAATTGAGTTCAACCCTGAAAATGGCTTTGTACTAAACGGCAAGAAAGTCCTGCTTAAAGGCGTTAATTTGCACCACGACTTGGGCGCGCTTGGCGCCGCCGTTTACGATTCGGCGTTGGAACGCAGAATAAAGTTTTTAAAGTCGATGGGGGTAAACCATATTCGTACCGCCCACAATCCATACTCAAAATCGCTGCTCGATTTGGCGGACAAATACGGGATTCTGATAACGGACGAAGCTTTCGACAAATGGAGCAAATGGTTTGTCGCCGGCCGAAAGAACAGCGCTGACGAAGTTTGGCCCTACGTTTTGGAAGAATTTATAAAGCGCGACAGAAACCACCCGAGCGTCGTGATTTGGAGCCTCGGCAACGAGCTAGATATACAAACCCGCAATGACAAATACGGCGACTACGGCGTGACAATGTACAAAAAAATGCGCGACCTCTGCAAGAAGTACGACGCAACCCGCCCCTACACCGTCGCGCAATTCCCCGCCCGAGCCAAGGGGATAGGTGAAAAAGATCCGAATTGGAATGAGTCAGAACCGGCAGAGCTCGCGTTTGCGACCGACATATCCGCGCAAAACTACACATGGTCTTTTTTTGAAAAGGACGCTAAAAAGTATCCCAATATGATTTTTTACCAGAGCGAGGCCGGGACTTGGAATATCGGCGGAAATTACTTTGGAATGAATCTCGACAAGGTTGTAGGACTCGCGTACTGGGGGGCCATCGCATATTTTGGGGAATCCTTCGGTTGGCCGTCAAAGGGCTGGGGCGACAAAGCCTTTATAGATATGGCGCTCAACCCGCTGCCTCAATGCTATTGGGTCAAGGCGAATTTTATGGAAGACAAGCCCTCCGTGCATCTCGGGGTAATAGAATCGAGAGACGCTAAGGACAGATTTGTATTCCACAACGGGGTGAATGTAGGGCTGACGCCGGAAAACGAAAACTGGAACCGCGAAAAAGGCTCAAAAGTGCCGGTCGCGATTTACACAAACGCGGACGAAGTCGAGTTGTTCCTAAACGGAAAATCTCTCGGAGTAAAAAAGAACGATAGAAAAAATCCGCATGCCAGAAATAGGATAGTATGGCTGAGTGTAGCCTACGAACCCGGAGAACTTAAAGCAGTTGCAAGAACCGGCGGGAAAGTTGTCGGCGAATACAAGATGGAAACCGCAGGGGAACCTGCCGAAATAGTGGTAACTGCCGAGAATCCGAACTGGAAAGCAGACGGAATGGACTTGCAACACTTGGCGATAAAAGCCGTTGACAAAAACGGTCGTGTGCACCCGCTCGCCAACAACAAGCTTACGTTTAAAGTCGAGGGCCCAGCGAAGTTGATAGGGCTCGACAACGGAGATATGAATAGCAACGAACTGCATACCGGCAATACGCGTTCCCTATACTGCGGGAAGGCATTGGCTATATTGAGAGCCGGACGCACCCCCGGAGAAGTTGCACTTACAATAGAGGCAGATGGGCTCCCGACGAAAACGGTAAAGCTAAAACTAAATCCTAAAAAATAACCGCATTTGTCAAAAGGCGCGCTAAGCGTTTCACGCGCTTTGCAGCCGAGCGGCGTAAAAAATTTTTTCAGGCACAATGGCTCCATGCTGCAAGCATGGGGCTTTTTTATTGTTTACGGCACTGCCTTTGCATACTTTTTGCGGTAAAATCCGAAGCTGTGCGCTGCCATTAAAAGAGGCGCTCTGCGCAAAACACCGCAATCGCAGCCAACAAGCCAGAAAAAAGCTTTTGAGTAAACTAAAGTCATACAGCATTATTGCGCAAAAACGGTAAAAACTTAAAAATTCTCTTTTGCTTGCATTTTGCACCGCGATTGAATTTTATCTTGGACTATGAATTTTAATCTTCCAAAAGAACCGCTCATGACAGTCGAAGGGCTTCCATACAAAAGGGTGTCCAAAGGCAAAGTGCGCGAAAATTTCGACCTCGGCGACGAACTTTTGATTGTCGCCACCGACCGCCTTTCGGCGTTCGACGTCATAATGCCAAACGGCGTTCCCGGAAAAGGAATACTGCTTACGATGATAAGCCTTTGGTGGTTTGAGCAGGCAGCTAAAATTATGCCGACTCACTTGGTGGAAAACCACGACGAGCGCGTGCGCGAAGTTTTGAAAGACTTCCCGCAGCTTATAAGGCGCTCGATGATAGTGAAAAAATTAAAGCCGATGCCGATAGAAGCGATAGTGCGCGGATACCTCGCAGGTAGCGGCTGGAAAGAATACTCAAAAACAGGAAAGCTCTTCGAGTTTGAGCTTCCGGCGGGAATGAAGGAAAGCCAGAAGCTTCCCGAGCCTTTGTTTACGCCTACGACAAAAGCCGCCGAAGGCCACGATATGCCCATTACAAATGCCGAATGCCAAAAACTCTTGGGAGATGAAATATTCGGGAAAATCAGGGACGCAAGCCTTGCTCTCTACGACATGGGCCTAAAAAAGGCGCAAAGCTGCGGCATAATCCTCTCCGACACAAAGTTTGAATTTGGGACGGACGCCGAAGGGAAAGTTTACTTAATAGACGAAGTCCTAACGCCCGACTCCTCGCGCTACTGGCCGGCAGATAAGTACGAGGTTGGCCGCTCCCAGCCCTCCTACGACAAGCAGTATGTAAGGGATTGGCTCGAAACTCTCGATTGGAACAAGCAGGCTCCCGGGCCCGTGCTTCCGCCGGAGGTGGTTCAAAACACTATAAAATGCTATTCGGAAGCCCTATCGAAGTTGATGGGAAAGTAAAAAAAGAACCGCCGCGCAAACGGCGGTTTTTTTATAGTTTTTTGATTCCTATCGAACGATTTCCCCAAGAAATTCAGACAAGGCTTCCTATCTAAAAGTAAATAAAATTTTTTGCGGAACATTTACGTTTCGATTAGATGAATTTTCTGCGCGGCAATAATAAAAAATCTTGGCGTAAATAAATATGGACAGATAAAAAGTACGGACGTTGCAAATAAACTATTTATTTGGAAGCTGGCATCTTCCCAATCGGCAAACCCGCATAGAATTGCAATCCCGCAAAAATAAGGGCGTCTGGGAGCCGGTATAATTGCAGTGTTTATCGAAAAATCGCAATAATGGAAAAAATTGCGACTTTCCGATTTCGATATTTCGCATAGCTTCGGACTACGCGCGAAGTGCACGCCCCCAAACGAAACGCAAAATCCAGCGGCGCACGCCGAAAATCTACTGCTCGGCGCGCGAGATCGAGGAAAAAATCGGCAGGCGCGAATAATAGTAGTTCCATGCGGCGACGCGTCCGGAGGTCAGGCGCTCCGCCGCGTCGAGCTGGGCGGGGAATTTTTAGTCGCAGAAACCGGCATTAAGCGGGCGAAAATAAAGCGTAGGCGGAGCGCGGGGAAAAATGATTTCAAATTTAAAAATTGCTTGACTGTCTTAATTATAGCATACAGTAGCGTTATTATGAAATATATTCCTCATATCTCCCTGCCGTTTTTGGCGTCACTTTTCATTTCGCTTTCCGCCTCGGCGGAGACATATTACTATTGGGGGGACGCTGCCAACGGAAGCATGCCGGTATTCGGCGCTTCCGCGTGGAGCTCGTCCGCTTCCGAATATGCCGCGATTCCCGAGGACACAAACGTAAATTCCCCCGACGCCAACTGGGTGTTCGACTACGACGCCCATCTGCCCGTCGCCCACAGAAGTGAGGGCATTTATTTCAATATCATAGACCAACCTTTCATAAACATAGCGTCGCTTTCCGTCTTAAACTACAATTATAATGCCACGGACTACATTTCGGGCGGTTCCGCCGTCGCCGGTGGAGACGCAAAAACCCTGTTTCTCTCAAACACCGAAGGCGCCTATTGGAGCATAGGCGAATTCACGTTTACGGGCGGTTCTTCCAACAGGGTGCTTGCGTTCGGTTCGGCAAGGGTTAACTCAAACCAGCCGGAAGTGAATTTAGGAACCGTCAATATCGGCAGCGAAGACGCGCGCGCCGAAATCCAGTTCGGCGGCGACGCGGCGGGCGTATGCAAAATGACCGCCGGCGACAATATCGGACAAGACACAACTATGCTTGAATCCGCATGCATGAAGTATCTCACCGTCACGGGAGATTTCAACATATACGGGAATTCCGTAGTGAGCTTCAATGTGTGGAACGAAGACACATCCGTCGCCCACTCCGAAAATACGCCCGACGTTGCTATCGACGGTGTCGTCAGAATGACGCCGTCGTCCGACGGAAACCTCCCTACCCTAAACCTTCTCAACAGGGTCGGGACAGTAAGCTGGCATTCAGCAAAACCCGCCCCGGGCGCCACCAACACTTTTATAAAGATAGGCGGTCTCGACGGCCGGGGCGTTTTTACGAACAACTCGCGCACTTTGGAATCGAGCACGGTAAAATTGATATTTACAAATGAAGTGGATTGCGAATTCAGCGGCGAATTCAGCGAAAAGCCCGCCGACGACGTCACTACTGTAATGAGCGTTAAAATGGCCGGCATTGACGGGAAAAAGCAGATAATCCACGCAGACGCGCAATTTAGCGGCACAGTGGAAGTCGAAAGCGGAACTCTCATAATGAAAAGCTCAACCGCCCTCGGCAAACTAACTATGACAGGCGGCGCATTTGGAGGCATCGACGGTGGAGTTAAAGTCTCCGGCGCCGACTGGTTTGGCGGCGACATAGTTTTCCACAACACCGAAACTTACTTCGGGGGGTACGCCGACAAGATAACAATCGACGGGACTTTCACAAAGTCCGCAGAAGGGAAAATAGGCGTGGACTTTTCAGGCCTCGACGCCGCCTTGCTGATAGAGGATGGTAACAACGTGTTCGACCTGATAACCGCCAACGCCCTGGAAGGATTGTTTTCGTCCGACGCGAACGACGACTTTGAAGCCAAGAACCTGCTGAACGCGATAGCTGACTTCGCGTGGGTCGGCAATACCCTCACCGTCACCTTCTCGCAGGTGCCCGAACCCGCAGCTGTCGCCGCCCTCATCGGAGCGTTCGCCCTCGGCGTTGCCGCGTGGCGCAGGAGGAGATAGTTATCTTGATATGAGGGGGTCTGTGCGCCCCCCTCATACTCCCCTGCAGGCGCGAGGCGCGCCGGCCATTGAAGGGGCTGACGCCCCTTACGGCGATTGCCTTGCAATACGCCTATCCCCTTTGTAGTTAGGGATAATAGTGGTTAAAAAGAAGTGTATTTAGATTGGGGATTGGTTATATGCCAAAGTAAAACCCGATACCCGAGTTTCATTAGCCGTTTATTTGTTTGCGCGCGGCGCAATGGCAAATAAACGGCTTTTCTCTTCTGCAACGGCTTCGCCGTTGCGGCGTTGCTTTAAGTTTGCCGTAATCCGAAATTGGCGGGATGCGGATTAAAGCGGCAGAAGATGCGGAGGAAAGTTTTCGTCGGGTGTTAAAAATTTGCCTTACATGGAAGTTTTTGCGCGCATTCCGCAGGTTCATTAATTTTAATCCCGCAGAGTGCGGTAAGCAAGATACGTCACAAAAAATGAAACGAGCGTGCAAAACAGCACCCACTCGAAAAATCCGGCATACCCGAGGAATTCCTGAACAGCCCCGCTAAAAAATCCAGGGAACATTATACCAAGAGCCATAAACGAAGTGAATATCGCGTACGTTGAAGTTCTGTTTCCGCCGGCCGACGCCCACATCAAATACACCATATAACCCGCGAATCCGAAGCCGTACCCGAACTGCTCGACACATATTAAAGAAGCAATTTCGATATGCGATTGCGGCAAGACAATAGCCATATACACATAAATCACGTTCGGCAAATTCATGGCAAGAGCCATCGGAAGCATCGCCCTTTTTAAGCCCGTTTTGGATATGAAAATCCCTCCAATTATCCCGCCGCCGAGGAGCGCGACCGGCGCGGCGGTTCCGTAAATAATGCCTATCGTTTCAAGCGACAACCCAAGACCTCCGGCATCTGCGCCGTGGTATAAAAACGGCTGGACAATTTTCAGCAGCTGCGCCTCCGCAAACCTGTAAAAGAGTACAAACGCCAATATTGACAAAATATGCCTCTTAGAAAAGAACTCCGCGAACGCCGAGCGCATATTGCGCACGATTTCCCCCGCCGAAGAATCCGCGCGCGGCGCGTCGGTTTGAGGGCGCGGGAGAGCTTTTGAGAAATAAGCCACTGCAATGGAACACACTGCAGCGCACGTGAGGAACGCCACTGCCCAGCCGCCCGAAGGCGAATCGAAAAACTTTCCAAAATAGCCCGCGATTACGAGCATTGCCCCCTGCCCAAATAGCACGGCAATCCTGTAAAAGGCGTTGCGTATGCCGACAAAGAAAGATTGAGATTTGTCGTCGAGCGCAAGCATATAAAATCCGTCCGCGGCGATGTCGAAAGTGGCGGAGGCAAACCCGAGAGTCCAGAACATCAATGCGCTCGCGGCAATCCAGCGCGGGAAGAATCCCGCAAGCGCAAGCCCCGCAAAGCAGACTGCAAAGATAGCCGTGCAGAAAAAAATCCATTTTCTCTTTGTCGAAACGGAATCCACAAAAGGCCCCCACAGCCCCTTCAAAAACCACGGCAAATACAAGCCGCTCGTAAGCATTGCCGCCTTTGCGTTCCCAACGCCCATAGACATGTAATATCCGACAGATAGAGATGCGACTATGGCGTTTGGCAAACCCTCTATAAAGTAGAGCGGCGGCACCCATGCCCAATTTGAAGATTTTTTCTGCATAAGCAAGTCGGACGCCGCCCGGGTGCGAAGGCGGACAAAATAAAAAAGCCGCCACGACCCACGGCGGAAATATAAAAGCGGGAACCCCCGGAATTGCCGTCTTGCCGAGTTGGTTACGCTGCCTCCCAAGTAAGAGGTGGGTGCTTCCGCCGCGGCTTCTGTCTTCCGCAATCTTGGCGGCCTGACATCCGTCGCAACCGGGTCGAGCTCCCGTAATATTATCATTAAGGCGGGGAACCGGTAGGGCAGTCTCGAACATTCCAGAGGTTCTGCCTGTTTTTTTCCCATAAATGCGATTTTTTTTCAACCATAAAATTTTGTTTTTGCAATCCTCGCGCCGCAGGCTAAAAAAAGCGCATTATGAAAAAATTTAAGCAGACGCTGGAAAAATTTGACGGTTGGATTGCCCTGATACTATGGCTGCCCGCATTGTTTATAGGCCGCAGCATATTCTATTTGGCCGTTGACATGGTTTGCAACACGCAACGCTTTTTCGAGCTCAATTCCAACGACATCAATCTCCTTGCGGAAGGAGTTTTTTACATATCGACAATATACGCCGTATATTTTGCATGCACTTTCGCTTACGCGTTGCTAATAAGATGCCTGTCTGCGCGCACGACGCGTTTTGGAAGGTTTGCCTATTCTGTTCCGCTCATGCTCTTTTTTGCGGCGGAAGCGGTAGTATGCCTATCGGCGATTTTCATGACTCTTAACGGCGCACAAATTCTCGGCTGGGGGATTGGCTTTATTGCCGTCACTTGCGCGCTAATGTTCGCGCTGCTGTCTGGAATGTGGCTTTTTAGGGTTTATGTCAATCCAGCCAATCCCGCTTTAACTGTTGTTCTCGGATATATATGTTCGGTCGGTACAATTTTATCCTACATTGCGGCGGCTTATATTGAGGGACTTTGGGCGCATATCTATCTCATTTCAGCTTCCATTGTAGGCGCGGCTTTCGCGCTCGACATCACTTTTAAAGGGATTGCCTATAAAATAATAGAGAAAATTACAGATAAAATCCTAAAAAAGATATTTTCAAAACTCTCCAAAAATTCCGAGTAGCTTGGCGACTATTGCGCGCATTTCAAACACTGCTTGCGGACTATAAAAATCCCGAAAATTCTTTTGCCTCCCGTTTTCAATATACGCTAAACACCTCACAAAACTGCATGGCAAAAATATTGCGGCTTGCGGGCAAATATCTGCAAAAAAACCCTAAAAAACTACCTTGCGAAATAGAGCTTGTGGAGCTGCCAGCCGGCCCTCCACAGTCCGCCTTTTGAAACGGCGAAATCCCATATTTTTTTTAGTAGCGCCCCATCTCCCGCCTTTGACCACTCCGGATGGAGCCAAAACGCCTTTGCATTTGCTGCGGCAGATGCGTATTTTTCGCACTTCGACAAATCGGAAGGCTCGGAAATTATAAATTTCAATTCGTCCGCCCTCGCGAGAAAAGTAGCGAGAGGCTCGCAAAAAAATTTAGGGCTTGCCGTCACCCACGAAAATTTTGCGTCAGGGTCTTCCATTATCGGCAGAGTCGCGGAAGTTTCAAGGTGGGCTGCTATCGAGCGCGCGGAAAGTTCGCGGAGTAGCGGGCGCAAATCGTAAAGGCAGGGCTCCCCGCCTGTAATCACCGCTATCTCCGCCTTTGATTCGGCAGCGGCGGCGGCCAAACCTTCGGCGGTAAGATTTTCCGAAGGCTGGCCTTCCCAAGCGCTTTTGCTGTCGCACCATTGGCAACGCACATTGCACCCGAAAAGCCTTATAAAATACGCGCGCCGCCCCGCATGCAGCCCTTCGCCCTGCAAAGATAAAAACCTCTCGGCAACAGCAAAACCGCCCATACCCTAACTACGCCTCAGCGCGAAAACTTCGCGGTATTTTTCTTGTCCTCGCTAATCTCGACGCTTACGACAAACGCCCTCGATTGTGTATTTTGCCTGACAAGCCCGTCAAAGACGCCAAACAGCTCCCGCGCAAGCCCCTCGCAAGAACATTCGTCGCAAAAAAACACCTTCCACGCTTCCGGCGCCGCCGACACAAGCCTTTCGGCAAGCGGGTCTTTTTTGGAGAACGCGCACGCATGGTCGAGGTTTTCCTCTATCCATTTTTTTAAAAATTTTAACTTTCCAAAATCAACGACAAACCCGTTTTCATCCGTGCGCTCGCAGCCGAATGTCACGCGTATGTCCCAGTTGTGCCCGTGCACAAACGAGCAATGGCCGTCGTGCAAATGCTGGCGGTGGGCAAAAGGTATGTCAAAGTATGTCTTTGTGCAGGTAAGCATTTTATTTTGATATCTCGGAAAAAAATTCTTCGTAATAAAGCACGCCCTTTTTTATTGTGGACAGGCTGAAGCCCTCGTTAGGCGCATGCAGATTGTCGGAGGGCGAGAATAGCCCGACCATTATGCAGTCGAGCCCCGTGCACTGCTTTATTGTCGAAATGAGCGGTATGCTCGCCCCTTCCCTCAAATAAAGCGGCGCCTCCCCGAAACATTTTTCGGCGCATTTGTCAACTGCGGCAAAAGCCTTTGAAAGCCTAATCTGGCGCGGGCTCGACGCCACGGAAACCTCCGCTTTTGGATCTACAAAATACGCGTTTCCGGACGAGTCGTTGTCTATGAACGACAGTTTTATTCCCTTCGGACACCTGTCGAGCATTGCGTTTTTAACCGACGCCAAAGCCCTCTCGGTATCCTGCCCCGGAACTGTCCTGCAAGAAATTTTGCAAAAGCATTCCGACGGAATTATCGACTTTGCACCCTCGCCCTGATAGCCGCCCCCGACGCCGGAAAATTCGAGGGTCGGCAAAACGCGCATCGACTCAGCCACCGTGTAGCCCTTCTGTTCCATTAGGCTGTCCACGCCAAGCTGCGATTTAAGCGCATCCACGGTAAAAGGATATTTTGCGATTTGCGATTTTTCCCAGTCGGAAAGTTTTGGCAAATCTTCATAGAATTCGGGAACGTTTACAAATCCGTCGGGGGTGTGTAAAGAAGCGCAAACTTCAAACATTGCGCGAAGCGGGTTGTAAACGGCTCCCCCGAACATTCCAGAATGGACGTCGGTATCGGGCCCCTTAAACACGGCCTCGAATCCGCCCATTCCGCGCAGGCCGATTGTCACTGCCGTTTGGGTTTCGGATACGCTCGAAGTGTCGCTTAGCACTATGTAGTCGTAGCCGCTAAAGAGTTCGGGGCTCTCGCGCACCAGGCGCGAAATGCCGCCGCTGCCGATTTCCTCCTCGCCTTCGATTGCGATTCCAAAATCTATGTCAGCGTCGGGCTTCGACGAGAGAAAATTCACGAGCCCCGCCAAGAGGCATGTAAACGGCCCTTTATTGTCGGCCGTCCCGCGGCCCCATATTTTCCCGTCCATTACGGTCGGCTCAAACGGAGGCGTTCTCCATTTGTCGAGCGGCTCTGCGGGTTGGACGTCGTAGTGTCCATAGCACAGCACGCGCGCCTTCGGATTTTTTGAGGCGCAATTTTTACGCGCAAAAACGACCGGATTTCCGCCGGTTTCCAACAGGCGCGAATCGAATCCCAATCCGCGTAGGGTTGAGTTGAGAAACTCGGCGCAAGCGCGGGTTTCCGATTTCTTTGAGGAGTCGGCCGATACGCTTTTAAAGCGCACGAGCTCCGATATAAAGCCTAACGCATCAAATTTCATTTTATAAAATAGTGGTAAACTACCGCAAAAACGGCAAGCTGCGCCAAACAGAACGCCGCCCATACACGCGCGGATTTTTTCCAGTCCAAGCCGAATGCCAAACGGTTTATAAAGAGGGGAAGGACTGCAAACGCAGCAATCAAGATTTTTTCGCAAAGAGGCGGGATTGGAAGCCCCGACGGGGCTATCCATATTGCGGAAGCGCAAAAGAGAGAAACCGCGAAAGACTCGCAAAAGCCGAAGCGTTCCGTGGAGAAAACCATCGACGCAAACCACATTGCAAACCCGCCCGCAAAAGCCGCCGCGAGCGCGACAGCCATGTGCGCGCCAAATTTCAATTCGTCGTAGTACGGCAAAAAATCGGTCGCCTGAATATCCATCGCATTTCTACAAACGAGCCCGACGTCGCGGGGCGACGGCGGGCCTGTTGCGGCTTCAAGAATGGAGCCGTTTAACGGCCTTCAAACATATTCATATTCTTGGCAATCGCGTTGAAAATCTGCTGGCTTTTCATGAGATTGCCGCTGCCGTAGTCTATCACGACTTCGACCTCGTTGTTCTGTAATTGCTTCAGCCACACGACGATTTTTATGTCGAGCTCAGCGCGGGCGTATATCAGCCAAGAGTTGTCTCCGGGTATCTGCCCCACCCTGAAATATTTCAGGTCGCGCTCAAGGGCGATGTTTGTGGATTTAAACGCCGAATTTATATTGCCGGCCAATTTACCGGAAAACGATCCAGATATTTCGTCATAAGAGGCCAGCGGGAAGGCGCGGGAATCCACAACCACGTTGGTCGTGCACGCACCCACAAACAGGGCTGTCGCGGAAATTGCCATTAGAAATAATTTTTTCATAATGAAGGAATATCTTATAATTATTTGAATTATGCAATCAAAAAAGGCGCATTTGCATTGTAGCGGGATTTAACCGCCCCCAAGCTAAATTGCAGCTTACCGCCCCGCAAAAATCGGACATTTTAATATATGCGCGCATTTGCCGCCCCATGCGGATTCCCAATCATAAAAACGGTATCCGCATTGCCGTAAAAAAATCAAAGAACTGCCGATTTTGCCCGCAATAGAATAAAAAAATTCGGGCAACGATTGCGCCGCCCGATAAAAAAACCCGGGCGATTAAATCGCTCGGGCGGATTGCTGCGCTTTGCGTTTTTATTGTACGAATCTGCAAATCCGACACTTTGGCCGCAATAATTAGCCGCAGTTTATATCGGAATGCGCGGCGGAAGGAGAGCGCTATTCGGCGTCTCTTTTCCAAACAATTTTGGCTTCGGCTTTCAAGGCGCTTTCGCGCTGCTTGCGTTTACGGGAGGCCAAAAGCCTCTGCCTTTGTGCATTGGGCTTTTTGCCTGCGCTTTTTTTGCCGGGTTTGCGCTTCGCGCATGAAGACCACTGGATAAGTCCGCTCATTTTTGAATCTTTCTTATTATTGTTAAAAATATAAAATTGTTTAAGCGAAGTAAGCTACCTTTTTTTTTCTCGCGTTCCAGCTTTTTTTTCATTTTTTTACAAAAACCGCAACTTTTAGGAATTATCGGAGTTTAATAAAGTAAAAAACCGATATGGCGGTCGCGGCAAAAATAGAGAATATGAACAGCGGGCGGAAAGAGACGGAACGAACTTTTCCCGATCCGGACGCAATTTTAATGACGGAAGTTGCGGGAGGGTCGGAACACGCATTGAGAATGATAATTGAAAAGTGGAAAAATCCGCTCGCAAATTATTTCTACAGGTCTGTGCGCAATGTTCACACGGCGGAAGACATGGCCCAGCAGACTTTCGTAAACTTGTACAAGGCAAGATGCTCCTATACCCCTACAGCAAAATTTTCTACATACCTTTTTCACATTGCAAGGCATGTGCTAATAAACGAGTTTAGGAAATCCGCCCGCCGGCCGTGCGAGCCTACCGACCCGTCTGAAATCAAGGCCGCCGCTCCAAACGGAAGGAGCGACCTTGAGACCTCCGAGCTCGAAGAAATCTTTTACACAACACTCGAACAACTGCCCGAAAATCAGAGGACCGCAATATTGCTATATAAACAACAGGAGCTGACTTACGAGGAAATCGCGGAATCGATGGAGGCGAGCGTTTCCGCCGTAAAAACATGGATATTCAGGGCAAGAACAGCGTTGAAGGAGGCGTTGAAAAATGTCTGACAATACAAAAGTAAACAACAGCCACTTTGGCAAAAATAGTCCGGCCACCCCAGCCCCCAAAGGCTTAAAAAACGCGGACGACGTTTTTGAAGCTCTCATAACCGCAAGCCCCATACGTTGCGACGACAACTTTGCAGACATTGTTCTTTCCGCCGTCAAAAAGCCTTCCCAAGAGGATGAACTCGCCGACAGCCTTTTAAAGTCGCAGCCTATACGACTCGGAAGATCCTTCGACAATCGCTGTCTAACCCTTTGCCTAAAAGCCGGGAAACCTTTTCTCGACAGATTCTCACTCGCATTTTCTTCGGCCGCAGCATGCGCACTGATTGCTGTTACATCTTTCACAGGCATTTTGAAGGAAAAGAACCTTGCCTACACTGAATTGAGCGAAGACTACGCAAAACTTTCCAAAATGTCGCAAGAGGTATCCGACCTATCCGTATTTCTCGTTCAAGAAGTATTCTTCGACGCGCTTCAAGCCCCGAGGCGCTAACTCACGGCAGTTAACCAAAACCTACAAAATACCAAAAAAATTTCCCAGACAATCTTCAAGTCCCGATTATCTAACGGTTTTGCAAGTGGCAAAAGCCGCGCATAAAAAATACGCCCGCGCAATTTTCTTTCGGAGGCGCTTTATTTTTGCAGAATAAATCACAACATATCCCAGCGCCGTTTTTTATTTTTAACGCGGATATTTTTTTGTGGGGGCAATCAATCTAAAAAAAAAATTTTGAAGTAGCATGGAGGACTAACCCCCATAAAAAATACCGCGCGCCAAACCGCTGCAAAGCCCGCGCGACAAAAAAAAAAGCGCCGACTGCATGCCTAGCGCCAGAGCAAACAAGCTTAATTAGAACTTATTCGCATTAGTCGAAAGATTTATTAGTCAGTCTGTCGGAGTCCGCCTCAAATAAGGTTAATTACGGCTTATTCGCATAAACAAATTCGTAATAAGATTTATTTTTCAGCTTGGAAGCCGCTGCCTCGTCGAGAAAAACTTTGACATTGGGGTGGAGTTGCAGGGCGCTTGCGGGGACCGACGCCGTTATCGGGCCTTCAGCCATATTCGCGACAGCTTCCGCCTTGCCCTCTCCGAACGCCAGCAAAACTATCTCGCGGGAATCCAATATTGTGCCGATTCCCATTGTTATGGCGTGCAGGGGGACTTTTGATATGTCTCCGCCAAAGAAGCGCGCATTGTCGGAGCGCGTTTTTTCAGTGAGCGTCTTAACGCGCGTGCGTGAGCCGAGCGACGATGAGGGCTCGTTAAAGCCGATGTGCCCGTCGGTTCCTATGCCGAGAATCTGCAAGTCTATGCCGCCGCACAGGCGGATTTTATTTTCGTACTGCACGCAATACGCCCTGACATTCGGTGCGCAGCCGTTCGGGATATGGGTGTTGGATTTGTCTATATCTATTTTTGAAAACAGATTTTCATCCATGAAATATCGGTAGGAATTTGAGTCTGTCGGCGGCATTCCCACGTATTCGTCGAGATTGAACGTGGAGACTTTTTTAAAAGAAAGCTCTCCGTTTTTGCACATTTCTACGAGCTTGCAGTACAGCTCCAAAACCGTGCCGCCCGTCGCGAGCCCGAGGACGCTCGCCCTCTTGTCTCGAAGTTGTTTTTTTACGACTTCTGCAGCTCTTGCCGACGCTTCTTTTGAATCTTTGGATATTACAATTTCCATAGTTATTTAGCAAATAAAGTTGATGAGTTGGTTTCCTTTGGAAGGAAGCGGCCCTTGAAGGCGTCGCGCCAGCCCCGCGGAGTTTTTATTTTTGCACGCAGCAATACGGCGAAAGCAAAATTCGGAGCGGCATTGCCCTGCCCGCCGACAATTTCGCCACCGCGGCGCACGTTGTCTGACATCCACGATGGTATCCTTATGTGGTACGGATTGCGCTCGACCTCCTTGGTATGGCATGAAGTCGCCTCCATCTGAAACCCCAGAATGTCCTCCGGAATTTCAACCATTAGGTTCGGAGATTTCATAGCCCCCCAATATTCGGTTTCGAACACCATTCCGCCGTACGAATCCCCGAGGATTTCAAGGGCGTCCGACAGCAGCAGCGACACTCCGCAATGGGTCTTGTTCCAGTCGTTTTTGTGCGGGAAAAATATTGCCGCCGGATTTTCGGAGGAAATTATTTCGGCAATTTCTTCGGCGGCCGCGCGCCACGCTAGCGTTCCACGCGACTTGGGGTTTATGTTGTCGAAGCCCTCGCCGTCTGCGCATATTTTCAAATCCCAAGAGAGCCTCTTGCAGCATTCCGCAAGCTCTGCGCGCCTTCCGGGCCTGCGGGCCTTGTTTGAGCCGAGCGTCACGGCAACGTCGGTGACTTTAAAACCGCATTCCCTCATCATGCGCATAGCCAAGCCGCCGGACATCGACTCGTCGTCGGGGTGCGGCGCAAATATCAAAACCCTCTTTTGCGATTTAAGGTACCTGGGAGCGCATGTTTGCGCAAAATCGGCAGAATCCGCCTTAAATGTTTCTCCGAAGGCTTTCCCCGCTTCGCACGGCGCCCCAAGCGGGATTTCCGCCGCCCGCGACAACAGTTGTTTTAGTTCTTCCGCGTATTCCAGATAATTTTTCATCTATGCGCGACTATTAAATATGCGTCAAAATGATTCAATCCATTTTATGCGCAACCGCCCAAAATCTGGTATATATTTCATTAAAATTCAAATATCGGTCAAAATAATAAAACTACTTTCCGAAGCTTAGCGCCGTTATGAGCGCCTGTCCCACATATATTGGGTTATGCCCATCTTTTCGAGTGACGACTTTAAGTCTTCGTCCTTATCGCTTATAACCAAAAGCTTGTCGCCCGCGGCGAGCTTTGTGCCGCCCTTTGGAATAAAAAACGACGTTCCGCGCCTGACCATCATCACGAGAGTGTGCTCCGGCAACTTAAAGCTCGCCAGCGTATCCCCTCCTGCGAGTATCTCGGGGGTCACCTCTATCTCAACCATCGCCGACTTTATCTCCTCGGGGAGCTCCACGCCGAAAGCTGTTGCGTCCTCAGGCGTCTTATCGTCAACGCCCAAAAGCCGCGCCATCGTGGTGACTGTCATTCCCTGCACTACGAGCGAAAGTATCGTTATAAAAAACACTATGTTAAACATCGTATGCGCCTGCGAGACCTCGTACGTCAAAAGGTATGTCGCAAAGACTATCGGCACTGCGCCGCGCAAGCCAACCCACGAAACGTAATTGACCGCGCTCCGCGAAAATTTGCGAAACGGCGCAAGGCAGAGCACGACGCTCATCGGACGCCCGAAAAGTATCATGAACGCCCCGACCGCAAGCCCCATTCCAGCAACAGGCAGAAGCTCGCTCGGGTTTACGAGCAGGCCGAGGGTAAGGAACATCACAATCTGCCACAGCCAGCTGAAATCGTCGAAGAAGCGCGTAATGCTGCGCCTGTGTATCATTCGGCTGTTTCCGACCACCAGCCCCGACAGATATACTGCAAGATATCCGTTGCCCATGAGGGCGTCGGTGATTGAATAGACAAACAGCACGCACGCAAACATAAACACGGAATACAGAGACTGGTTTGAAAGATTTATGTTGTTTACTACCCATACAATGATTTTAGCGGCAAGCACCCCGACAGTTGCGCCGACCACTATTTGTATGCCAAAATCCGCAAGCCCAGAATATGAGAATTCCCCTGCGTTTATGTACGATATTGTCGCCATTGCCAGCAAAAATGCCATTGGGTCGTTGCTTCCGCTTTCAAGCTCCAACAGCGGGCGCAGATTCTCCTTCAAGGCAAGCCCCTTGGAGCGCAAGAGGGCGAATACCGACGCGGAGTCTGTCGAAGACATCACCGACGCCAAAAGCAAAGACTGCGGGAAAGTAAAGCTCAAATCGAAGAAAGACGCCACCGCCCATATAAACGCGCCAGTGAAAAACGCCGTGAAAACAACCCCGAAAGTGGCCAGCACAACCCCCGGGAACAAAACGGGTCTTATGTCCGAAAATTTAGTGTCAACGCCGCCCGAAAACAGTATGATTGAAAGCGACATTATGCCGATGAACTGCGCCGTGGAATAGTTCTGAAACGAAATTCCCAATCCGTCAACGCCCATAAACATTCCCGCCGCGAGGAATACGAGCAATGACGGCACTCCGAAGCGGAATCCCGCCTTTACAATCATTATGCTAAATATCAGCATAACCGACCCTATCAATAGGATATTTTCCGTTGTGAGTTCCACGACCATAGTAGAAAACTGTTGCCTTTGTTTCGGGAAAAATATTTTATTTTTATATCGTTAAAAAAAGAGTAATTCAAAAATAGAAAATGTACATAATTTTTATGAAAAAACTGTTGGCTTTAAAAATGGTGGCAATCGCGTGCGCGGTGTTTATGGCAATCGGATTTGCGCATGCGGCGAATGTCGAGGAAATTGACGCCCCGAGTGCGGCGATGAACAAGAGCATTCCCGCCATAGTAATATTGCCGGATTCCTACGAAAAATCCGCCGACGCGCGCTATCCCGTGCTTTATTTGTTGCACGGATTCGGCGGAAACCACCAGATGTGGATAAGGATAAAGCCCGACCTTCAAAGGATAGCCAGCCTTTACAATATGATAATAGTCTGCCCCGACGGCGCGACATCATGGTATTGGGACAGCCCCAAAAATCCGGAAATACGCTATCAAACATATATAGCCGACGAGCTCGTAAAACTTATAGACTCAAAATACCGCACGATTCCCTCGCGCGAGGGCCGCGCAATAACGGGGCTCAGCATGGGCGGCCACGGCGGCTTGTGGCTTGGCATCAACCGCCCCGACGTTTTCGGCGCATGCGGTTCTATGAGCGGCGGAGTCGATATACGCCCGTTCCCGTACAACTGGAATATGGCAAAAAACCTCGGTCCATACGCCGAAAACAAGGATATTTGGGATACGCATACCGTAATGAACATAATCAACAAAATAAGCGCCACCCCAATTAAGATAATAATAGACTGCGGTACGGCAGACATATTCCACGACGTAAACGCAAAGCTGCACGAGAAGCTTTTATATTACAATATCCCGCACGACTATATATCGCGCCCGGGAGCCCACAATGCGCAATATTGGAATAATTCCATAGACTACCAAGCTCTATTCTTCGCCAAGTTTTTTGCCCAGGCGCGCAGAAAATAGCGCAAGGCAGACAAAATAAGCACTCGGCGGCGCCTCGGGGAATCCGCAAGGTTTCCCGAGCTTTTTGTAGGCATGCAACTATCAAAAAAATAGCGCTAGAAACAAAAGTCTCGGCAGCGCTTCTTGCACTTCGCGATGGTTCCCCGCGCATTTTGGAGATATGCAACTTTTTTAATTAGCGCGGCACAAAAAACTGCAACTATTTTAAGCATAGCCCGAAAGAGATGATGGAGCCCCCATTGCTTTTGAAGTTGCGCGCGGATTGCGGAAGTTGCGCGCTGATTCTGGAGATTTCGTCCTGCCCGCGCTTATAAAAATACCGCTGGATTGACAAAAGAATACGAGCGGCGCTTCTTGACTCTTCGAGGATTTATGGGACTTTCCGCTAGCATGCGGATTTTTTCATTGCGCAAAAATTAATCAAAACCCGCGCATTTTAAACCGCGGTTTTTTATTGTAAAATATTTCCGATTTTTTCCCGCGCCGAAGCAACGGGCGGGAATTTTCAGAATTTGCTGAAAACATTATGGCAAATTCGCTTTTGGGATTTTTACTGTTAGATTATCCTCCTGTTTGGCGATCGTAAAATATGCAACATCTTGCATCATAAAAATTTTCTCCCACTGCACCAAGAAACAATTTTATTGTGTATCCCAAAACACCTAATGCGCGCAAGTTTTGCCCCGCACTCTCGGTGGCATGCAAAAGCGCGCCCCACAATTAGAGCGCGCCAAAAATTTTTTTATATCGAGGTTAAGCGCCTGAACAATACGTCTGCTTTTGAGTTTTTTGCCGCAAATTTAGCGGCGCGCGCGCATAATTGCCAAAACATTCCAAGCCCCGCACGTGCCCCTAACATTATTATATACTCAGCGCGCCCCGTAAAAAGCGTTAATTACGTGAAAAATCGAGCGCTTGACGCTTAAATCTCCCACAAACTAACCTATGCAAGGCCAATGCGCAAAACATAGGTTTTGCGCATAGACAATCAAAATTACAATGCCGACCAGACAAGCGCCGACGCTCCTAAAATCGCGGCGTCGCTCGCTGGAAGCTCGGAGGGCAAAAGTTTTACTTTGTTCCTGAAAACCGGCATCAGGTTCTTTTCCATCGACTCCCTCGTCGGTACGAGGAGCAAATCTCCGCTCTTTACAGGCCCTCCGAACAGGAAAATTGACGACGGGCGCGAAAAATGTATGAAATCCGCCAGGCATCTGCCCAAGATATTGCCCGTTATTTGATAGGTCTCGGCGGCGGCGATGTCGCCGGCTCTCGCCGCATCCTCGATTACCTTTGCGTCAAGCTCGCTCCACGGGACATTTGCCGCCGTTGACTGCCCGTTGTATTTTGCGACCATCTCGAGGTAAGTGCGCTTTATACCAGTGGCTGACGCGTAAGTTTCAAGACACCCTCTCTTTCCGCATCCGCACACTCTTCCGTTTACGACCGCGCACACGTGCCCGAGTTCCCCGGCAAAGCCGTCCGCGCCCAAAAGCAACTTTCCGTCAATGATTATGCCGGAGCCGAGCCCCGTGCCAAGGGTTATGACAATAAAGTGGTCGAGATTCCGCCCGCCGCCGTAAATTTTTTCGCCGAGAGCCGCGGCGTTGGCGTCGTTGCTTAGGTAGATATGCTCGTATCCCATTGCCATTCGCAATGTTTCGACAATCGGCGCGCACCTTCCGAATGGGAGATTCGGAGCGTAGTCGATAGTCCCCTTATAATAATTTCCGTTGGGCGCGCCTATGCCGACGCCGAGGCATTCGCCGTCCGTATCGGCAGTCAGGAACGATATTGCACGTTCAAGCCCCTCCATGTACGAGGCAAAGTTATCGTAATCCGTTGTTTTAAATTCGTGGCGTTTGAGGACTGACCCCTTGTCGTCGACGGCGCCAAGTTTTGTGTTCGTGCCGCCTATGTCTATTCCGATTGCGTATTTCATAAAAGCTTTACCAGTTCTAAAACCGTCAAGATTGCATGTTTTTGGGAAAATCACAAATTAAAAGTTGAACTTTTTTATAAAAAAAGGAAACTAAACCACATGGACGTCGAGATATTAAGCAGGCTTCAATTCGCGCTGACAGCGTGTTTTCATTTTTTGTTCCCGCCGATTTCAATAGGATTTTCCCTGTACATAGTAGCCGTTGAGGCAATGTGGCTTAAGACGGGGGATATAAAATACTTAAATGCCGCAAAGTTTTTCCTAAAACTCTTCGGAATGATATTTGCCGTAGGGGTCGTCACGGGAATAGTAATGGTATTTCAATTCGGGACGAACTGGCCGATATACTCTACCTTCGTCGGAGACGTGTTCGGAAGCCCGCTCGCAATCGAGGCGGTTTTCGCCTTCTTTATGGAATCGACATTCCTTGCGATATCCCTATGGGGCTGGGACAGGGTCGGCAAAAAGGCGCATTTCTTCTCGACTGTGATGGTGTGCGTAGGTAGCCATTTGAGCGCGATATGGATTCTTATTGCAAATTCCTTCATGCAGACGCCCGAGGGTTTCGCACTCCAATATACGGATCCCGCAACACTCGCGGTGTCGATACTGCCACAAGGCAGCGTGCCAACGGGCGAACAAATATCCAATACCAAAGCGATAATCACAAGCTTTTGGGAGCTCTGCACAAACCCGTCGTGCATAGACCGCATTACGCACACGATAGCCGCATGCTGGCTGTGCGGCGCATTTCTTGGGCTCGGGATATGTGCGTACTACATCGTTTGCAAACGCACAGATTTTGCAAAATCCTGCGCAAAAATAGCGCTGTCGTTCGCGGCGGTGTCTGCGGCGGCAATGTTTTTTACGGGGCATTCGAGCGCCCAGGGGCTCGCCGTAAACCAGCCCGAAAAACTCGCCGCTTTCGAGGGCCACTTCCGCACGGAGGAAAGCGCGCCGCTGTGGCTCACCGGAATTGTCGATACCCAAAACCGCGAAGTCCGCGGGATAAAACTCGGCGGGCTCCTGAGCTTCCTCGCATTCGGCTCCACAGAAGCGAGAGTTTACGGTTTGGAGGATCTGCCGACAGACGAATTTCTGCTAAAAATTTATCCCGGAGCGTCTAAATCGGAACTGGAAAAAATAAGGCCCGAATATTGGGCGCCGGTGGGATTTAGCTTCCATGCGTTCAGGGCGATGGTATTTCTCGGGGCGGCAATGTGCGCGCTGATAGCTTGGGGCTTTTATTTGTGGCTCTCGGGCGGGCTGTTTTCCGACTCTAAATTTACGAAGGCCTTTTACCTGTGCTGCATTCCGTCTGCGATACTGCCCATAGCCGCGAGCCAAGTCGGTTGGGCCGCCGCGGAAGTCGGCCGCCAGCCGTGGATTGTATGGCACATACTAAAAACATCTGACGCCGCCACCACCTCCGCCTCCGCGGGCGAGATAATTTTCTCGATAGCGGCATTTACGATATTGTTTACGATAATCTCGGCGGTCTTTCTCTACGCATTTTTCAAGAAAGTCAAAAACGGCGCCGATGACGCCGGCAACACGTATTAGGCTTCAGTATGGATATCTCATTTTTAGAAACTGTTTGGTTTGCGCTCGTCGGGGTGCTGCTCGGAATGTTTACGATAACCGGCGGATTCGACTTCGGCGCGGGGATTTCCCTTGGGTTTTCAACCGAAGCCAACCGCAGAGATTTTACGATTAGGTCTATCGCCCCGTTTTGGGACGCCAACCAAGTTTGGCTCATAACCGCGGGCGGCGCCCTGTTTGCGGCATTTCCGCGGGCGTACTCGCAGATGCTCTCGCTGATGTACACGCCTGTGATTATCCTTCTTTTGCTGCTCGTGCTCAGGGTTGTAGGCATTGAATTTTACCACCTCGAAAACAACCAAAAGTGGAGAAAGTTCTGGAGTGGAATCGTATTTATTTCGAGCCTTCTTTCGGCGGTGCTTGCCGGCGTTGCGCTCGGGGCGGTTTTCGACGGAAGGCTATTTGTTCCATACGACGGCTTTTGGGACGGTTTTTTGCGCCTCTTTACACCTCTGAGCATTTGCGCAGGCGTCTTGTACGCGGCGTTTTTCGCGGCGTACGGGGCCATATTCCTCGCGGTGCGCGCGGGGGGCGACGAATATGCTTCAAGCTTAAAAAAACTCTCAAAAATACTCCAAGCGGTTTTAATGTGCGTATTTATAATTTATGCGGTCATTTTGCTTATGAAGCTGCGCCAAACGCCGCAATACCTGCCGCACGCGGCTTTTGGAATTTTGATTTCATACGTCTGCCTTTCGGCCTCGGCGAGATTTGCAAGGCGCTCAAAGTATAGGTCGGCATTTGTGCTCGACGCCCTGTTCGCGCTGCTTGCAATCGCAACCCACTGCATGGTATCTTACCCGTTTATAATCCCGGCGGAAACCGTAAACGCGGGGCTCGACATATCTGCGGCGGCGTCAAGTCCCACAACCCTTACAATAATGCTCGTCGTGGCGGGGGTGGGAGTTCCGCTGGCGCTCGCGTACAATATCTATGCGTGGAGGGTATTCCGTTCGGATAAAACCGGGAACGAAAGCCGGTAGAAAATGTCATTTTATCCTGTACTACCTGGATTTATTTGCAAAAAAATGCGCCGCGCGGAAGAACTCCCGGCGGCGCACCAAAACTGCAAACTACAAAACTTACTGTCGATTATGACGACATAGTCGGCCAATCGTTCAAATAAAATAAAAATTTTTATAAAAATTTGGGAAAAATCTCCGACAAAGAAAAGAGAATGCGCATAGGGATACTGGGAGGCAGCTTCGACCCCGTCCACAATGCGCACATATCCCTCGCCGAAAGCGCGGCCAAACAGCTTGGGCTCGACTTGGTGATTTTCATGCCCGCGCGCTGCGCCGCCCTGAAAGACGGCCCGCCCTCTGCGACCTGCCAACAGCGCGTGGAAATGCTAAAAATAGCCCTTCAATCCGTAAAATTTCCGTACGAAATAAGCGATATTGAAATAAAGAGGGACGGCATAAGCTATTCGATAGACACTGTCCGCGAACTTATAAAAAAATATCCCGACGCCGAAATATATTGGATTATAGGCTCCGACCACCTTCAAAAACTTTCAAAGTGGCGCGACATCGGCGAATTTTGCAAACTGGCAAAATTTGCCTGCGCCCGTCGCGGAGGTTTTGCTGGCGATTTTTCCGACGCCCCCAAGTGCGCCCGCATAGAGCCAATAGACTTCGACCCCATCGACATATCGTCAACCTCATTGCGGCGGAGTCTGAAAAACGGCGACACCCGCAATCTGGACATAAGTCCCAACGTCCTCGACTACATTTTAAAAAATAAACTATATATCTGAGTATGGAAAAGACAAAGAAAACGACCTCCAAAACCCCCGCAAAAAAAACGGCAGCAAAGAAAACTTCTTCAGCCGGCAAACTTGCTGCACCCAAAAAGACGGCGGCAAAAAAGGCGACTGCCCCGAAAAAATCCGCAACAGTCAAAACTCCAAGAGCTAAAAAGTCCGCCGCCGGAACTTCGGCTAAAAAGCCAGACCCGACACTTGAAATACTTAAAAAATGCTGGACAGCCCTCGACGACAAAAAGGCGGAAGATATTAAGATTTTGGACGTGCGCGGGAAGTCGCCAATCACCAACTATTTTATTATCGCAACCGCCACGAGCGACCCCCATATGCGCGCGCTCGCCTCGGAGCTCGATAAAACCCTAAAAGATTTGGGAGTAAAGGAAATCAGGCGCGAATACAACGACGGCAGCGGCTGGATAGTTGTTGACGGATTTGATTTCATGGCGCACATATTCCTTCCGGAGCAGAGGGGGTTGTACGGAATAGAGTCGCTCTGGAAAGACGCCGACACAATCTCTCCAGATTCCCTCTAAATTTGTAGGCGCGAATTGAGCAGGTGCGCGAGGATCCATACGCGCCGGCAATTATGTTTTGCGGATATGGCTCTGCACGCAATTTAACCAAGCCCAGTGTCCATACTCTCCGACAGTTATATTTTGCGGGTACAGCTTTCTGGATATCTTCGCAGGCTGATGAGACTTATCCGCCGATTCTAATGTTTTACGGGAATGGCTGCGCAATTTTCCAAGCGTGCGAATGGCTTGCGCTTCAACTCTACGGTGGGAACGGTTTGCGGAAGCGGATTCCCGGATAATTTTTTCAAGCGCGCGAAGTCATAAGCTATGCTTCGCGCGTTCTTTATTTTTTACCGCGCGCTTTTTTTAAGTTTTTAAGAATAAGAAAAACGGCCTTCCGCCGCAAAAGCGCGGCTTTCCCGACAAAATATTACGCATCAGCGCAATGTTGCACATAAATAAAAAAAACCACGAGTCTTAAAAAATCATAAGACCCACCCGCCGTCGGCCTTTTTTACCACCTTGCGTATTTCCAGCATCGTAAGAAGCGCAAGGCACTTTTGAATCGGGAATCCGCTGCGCTCCGATATTTCGTCGGCATACGATACATCGGGCCCCGACATTGCTTTTACAACCGCTTCCTCGTCTTGCGACAATGCGATTTTGGCCTTTATTCTGGAATCTCCGCTTTCTTGGACGGGCGCGTTTTCGGAGGGAGAAAATGCGAATTCAATCTGCCCCGCAGAGCGCAGCTCGTCGATTATGTCATCGGCCGACATCGCAAGAGTCGCCCCCTCGCGTATGAGGAGGTTGCAACCGCGGCTTGCGCGGGAATCTATTCTGCCGGGAACGGCAAAAACGTCCCTGCCCTGCTCGGCCGCAAGGCGCGCAGTTATCATGCTTCCGCCGCGCACGTCGGATTCCACAACCACAGTCGCCAACCCGAGCCCTGAAACTATTCTATTGCGTATGGGGAAAGTCTGCCTGTCGGCCCGCGCCCCGAGCTTGAACTCCGATATTACCGCTCCGTTATTCTTTATCTTTTCATAAAGTTCGGCGTTTTCGGGAGGATAGACCACATCCGCCCCGCAGCCCAAAACAGCTATTGTTTTTCCGCCCGCCTCTATTGCGCCAAGATGGGCGTACGTATCTATGCCGCGCGCCATTCCGCTGACAACTGTAAATCCGGCGCGCGCAAATGTAGCCGCAAATTTGCGGGCAACGCTTTGCCCGTAAAGGCTGCACATTCGGGAGCCAACAATCGAAATGCACGGCGCGTTGAAGTCGCAATCGCCTATGCAATAAAATCCGACGGGTTTGTCCGAAAGCGGAGACAGAGAACGCGGGTAGCGGGGATCTTTGTAGTGTATGTATTTTGCCCCGATTTCAGACATGCGCTCAAATGTTTTTTCGCAATCGCCTTTCGAGCGCGCCGCCAAAATTGCGTCGGCGGTTTTCGAGCCTATTTTCGGAACTGACATCAGCGCCTCGCGGGACGCCTCAAATACCGCCTCGGGCGAGCCGAACGCTTCCAACAGGCGCATTGCGGTTATCGAGCCGATATCGGGAATTGAGCACAATTTTATATACGATTTCCAGTCTTCCACCTTTGCATTCCCAGATGTTTTATTATCTTTTTATCATTATTTTTATCATTAAAGAAAAATCCCACTTTGCAAGGCATTTTTACGGAAATTGCGCTCGATTAAGCTATCCCAGTGTAAAGAAATTAAGCCAACTTCCATTTTCGCTTTTGCAGTGCTCCAATCGATGTGCCTCAAAGTTGCAGCAACCATTCCATTTCAACAGGCCGTGCGCCGTATCGAATCGGAAAATTTTTCCAAACAGGATAATTTCCAATCGCAAAAAAAATGAGGCGGGCGTTTTAAGAAAATCTGACAGGAGAATTTCGCGCCGATACTTTCGTGAAAAAAATTTTGAAATAAAAATCCTGCGCGCAACCGCGAGTTTTGCGCCTACTCAAAAACCGCCGCCGCCCATATCGAAAGCGGCAAAGGATAAGACGCCCCGCCCGCCGCTTCAAGGACAAGCTCCCCGCAACTAACGGAACTTTTCGCCAACGGCGCAAAATTTTCGCCCATAATATTTGCAGCCATAATCGCCGAAGCGTCAATCGAGTAGAGCGTTATCAGCGAAAACAGCGGAGTGTCGGAAAGTATGCGCGAACATGCCGACAAAAGTTCGGGCAGCATTTTCTCAAGCTTCCAAAGCTCGTTCTTAGGCCCCCTTCCGAAAGCTGGGGGATCGAGAATTATAGCGTCGTATTTTTTTCCTCTTCTAATTTCGCGCGCGACAAATTTTGAGGCGTCGTCAACTATCCATCTGATGGGCGCGCCGGCCATGCCGCTCGCCGCCTGATTTTTTCTCGCCCAGTCAACCGACGGTTTCGATGCGTCCACATGCACTACTTCATACCCGCTCGCCGCTGCCACTATGCTCGCAGCCCCTGTGTACCCGAACAAGTTGAGAAGGGTCGGCTTCCGCGGCGCGAGTGATTTTGAAGCAAGCTTTTTGGCAAAGCGCCCCGCGCTATCGGCTATAAAATCCCAGTGAGGCTTCTGCTCGGGAAAAATTCCGAGGTGCTTTGAGCCGTCCATAAATTTAGTGAGAAAATTTATCTTGCCCAAATGCAGCACCGGCGCATTGACTTTCCCGCGGAACTCCCAGCGCGCGTTTTTTTTGTCGTCGTCTATGTACCGCGCGACCGACTCCCTCCACAAATTTTTCCTTGCTGGCTTCCACCACGCCTTGGGCTCGCTGCGCGTCACAACGACGTCCGCGAACCTTTCAAGTTTCAAGCGGTCGCCGCTATCGAGAAGTTCGTAGTCCGACCATTGTGAAGAGAGTGTCTGTATATTTAATGGCATGAGATTTTTTTTATGGCATTGCGCAAATCCACCCTGCCCTCGTAAATGGCCTTGCCTACTATCACGCCTTCGAGGTTCTTAAAAGATTCCCCCAAGCCGATAAAATTGCAGATGTCCTCCTCGGAGGATACTCCGCCCGAAGCTATGAGAGACGCTCCGAAGGGCAACAGGGTTTCGAGCATCTTTTTTTGCGACGGAATATTCGGCCCCGAGAGCATTCCGTCGGTGTCTATATCCGTATATATAAACATGCCAACTCCTCCGCGCGCGAGTTTTTCCGCAAGCTCAAAGGCGGTCAAATCGGATATCTCGACCCAGCCCTTTATGGCGACTTTCCCGCCTTTTGCGTCTATGCCGACCGCAATTTTTTCCCCGTATTTTTCGGCGAGAGAAATTGCAAATTCCGGATTGGTGCAGGCTTTCGTGCCGATTATCGCGCGCCCCACGCCCGCGTCGAACGCACGCCTTACAGAGGCTTCGTCGCGCAGGCCGCCGCCGAGCTCCACGAACATTCCAAGCCCCGCGATTTGCGATATAACTTCCATATTCGCTACACTCCCCCCGAAAGCGCCGTCGAGGTCAACTACATGTATCACTTTGCTCCCGGCTTCGGCGAAAGATTTTGCCGCGTCGAGCGGGTTTTCAAAATACACGGTTTTGTTTGAGGCGTCGCCCATTTTCAGGCGCACGCATTTGCCGTCCTTTATGTCAACAGCGGGGTAGATTTTCATAACTTCTAAGATTTTAGAGGCGATAATTTTTATAGTGGAAACGCCCTATTCAGAAACAATTATCCTAAAACCAAGCATGCGGTTTCTCCTGTTCAAGTCGGTCTTGGCGCGCGGAAGGCTCGATATTGAATCTACCGATGTCTGCGCGTCGCCGCCCATGACGGTCACGCTTCCGTCGGTGCTTTCACCGGATACGAACTCTTCGACGTTTCCGAGCAAATCGAAAAATCCTTTGTCGTTGGCCTTTTTTGTCGCCACCTTGTGGACAGAGCCGCCGCTGTTGGAGGCATTCCATGAGATGGCGTCTATGTCTGCATAGCGCAGATTCCCTACGGCGCTCTCAAATTCTTCCGCAGACGGAAGGGAAACTTTGCGCCCGAGTATCCACCCCAGCCTTTGGCAGAATGTAAGAGCCTCCTCGAATGTGGCAGACTCCACGGGGTTGTCCTCGGACGACTGGTTTCTGCTCGGGTTTTCCTGCATAACTATCTTGTAAAGTTTTTGGCTGACCTCCGTCTTAAGCATTTTTTTGCCGGAACCGACGGGCAATAGAAGGTCATTCACGGATTTCTGTATCTCGGCTATGCGCCCCAATGCAAAGTTTAGGTAGCGGACGCGTATGAGGTCTTCGGAAGTGATGTCGGTATTGCGCGGAAAATCGTTTTTAAACTGCTCTACGCGCGCCACGAGATTCGACGATATGTCTGACGCCTTGGATATGTCGGACGCCCGCAATGCGGCGGTGAAGTCGCTGTCGAGCGCTTTTATGTCCGCAACGTAAATCTTGCTCTTGGCGTCTGTTGACAAGTTGGAATATTCGGTATATTTTTCCTCCGACGCATGCGCGCTTCGCGGGAAAAGCGTATTTATATCCTTCTGTCGCTGCGCCGCGAGGGAGTATTTGTCGGAAGACTCAGCATATTTTCCGCTTTTGAGCAAAGACTTGGCGTCTGCAAGGAGTTTGTCTATTTCTATCTTTACGTCGGAAGATTTTAGGGAGTCTATTTCCGCGCGGATACGCTGCAAGCGCATGTAGTCGTTGTATCCGGATGTGGGATATCTTACGCTTATGTCGCGGCTTATTTGCACGGCTTTTTCAAATTCCGCCACCGCCGTCTTCCAATCGGATCTCGTGAGCGCTGCGCGCGCGTTTTTTTCGGCCTCCAAGCTCTTTTCATACATCGGCTTCACTTCAAGATTTTTTACAGCCTTGTCGAGCTCGACAACCTTAGTGACATCCTTGTATTTAGAAAGCCAATACGCGCGGTTTATTTTATCCTGAATGTCGTACGCCTGCCGGTAGAACTTTTCCGCGCCGGCGGCGTCGCCTGACGCCTCTGAAGACTTTGCGTTTCTTTCAAAATCGGCAACGAGCCTCGAAAGCGGCTCCGCCTCTATGTTTTGAAGGCGCGTGCGCAACGCCGTTAGCCGCTCCATCGGCGCATTGTCGGAGGATGTCGCCCTTGCCTTTTCTATATATATTTCCTGCAGCCTTATCGCCTTGCGCAATTTGTCAACATCGCCCGCCGCCAACATTCCAACCGACGCCGCCTTTTCAAATTCGGCTTCGAGCTCTTCGGATTCCTTCAAAAGCTGGGAGCTCTCAACAGACGGGTCTATATATTCCGTCGGAGCCTTTACCGATTTTCCGGGAGACATGAGTGTGAGGAAATAGCAAAAACCTATCACTACCGCCGCGAAGAATGCGACGAGCAACCATTTTAAAAGGATTTTCATAATCCACATAGTATTGACTAAAACCCCGCGCAAGTCAAACAGATACTTGACATATCGCCCCGCCTTTGCAAGCGTCTATCCGCCGCCGGCAACAACAGATTCTATCCACTCAAAAACACCGCCACAGCTCCGACTCCCACGATTGTCGGGCCTTTACACGGCAGGGTTGCGCGGCAAATGCATGTCCCGATTGAGCTATAGTATTAAGGCGGCGGGCCATACTAATATAAGATTAAAACGCCAATTTATACGCTCTTAGGCGCGACTAATTTAAGATGCCAAATTGCACGCCTGTCGGCGCGCATCGTTTAAAGCGCAAACCCACTCGCCATTTCCGCGCCTCGCTTGAAGCGGCAAGTCTCACCACCGCATTTTAACCGAATACCGACCAAAAAATATTCCGCACCCCAATTTAAAATCAGAACCAAATTTTCTATTTAAAAATTTAGCTGTCCGCGCTTTGGCGGCCCCAATAAAGGAGCACAACGCTCTGCTGCAAAAACGGAAGCTTTTTATCAGTAAAGAGTTTTGTAAAAGCGCGCAACCCGCTTTGTGATTGAAGTAAGCGCCTGCGCCGGGCTTATCGAAAGCCCCTTGCAATATTCCTCTATCGATATTTCATCTTTGCCGCAAGCCCCGACGATTATTGCCTCGTCGCCTTCGGAAACGCCTGCAATGTCGGTGACGTCAATCGCCGCCTGGTCCATTGAGACTCTCCCGATTACCGGCGCGCGCCCGCCCCTCAAAAGCACGGACATGCGCCCCCCGCCTTCGCGCGGGACACCGTCGCCGTATCCCACTGAAAGCAGCGCTATTTTTGAATCGCGCCGCAAAGTGAAAGTCTTGCCGTACCCGACAGTTGCGCCGGCAGGCAGGTCTTTTACAAGGCTTACGGAAGTTTTAAAAGTAAGCGCCCTCTCAGGCTCAAACCCGCGAAGCATCGACTTTTCCGAAGGTTTTATGCCGAAAAGCACGAGCCCCGCCCTAAGCGCCCTACCAAAGACGGGCGGCACGGCGGAAATGTCGCACACGTCGGCGTGGTGGAGGTATATGGAACTCCCCGCGCCGCCAAGCCTGCGCGCCGCGTATTCGAGAAATTCCGCGTTTGGCTCGGCGCCTTCATTCGGCGCGCCAGTCCCCGTACCGGGCACGCAAAATGCCTCCAATTTTAGAAACGGCGATTTTACAATTACTTCGAGCATTTCGACAGCGTCGTCGAATGATGGAATTGCGTCCCCGAAAACGGGAAGCCTAAAATGCACAGGCAATACGCGCCCTTCAGCCTTGGCGGCGGCCTCAAACCTTTTGGCCTCTTCGGGGCTCGCTATGACAGGTATGAGATCGTTTTGAAAATACGCAGGCTCCTCTCCGGGCAGTGATGAGCTCATCACTATAATCTTCCAGCCCGGGCCGACCTCCCTCACGCGCTCGCCCTCTTCCGCGTTAGTCACTGCAAATGCGTCGGCGCCGCTGAGCATAAGCCTCACAACTGCCGCCTCAACTCCGTATCCAAAAGCGTCAGCCGACAGCAGTGCTATATATCCCCTCTCGCGCCCCATGAAGTGCCTGAGCTTGCCGAGGTTTCTCTCCAAGGCGCACAAATCTATGTGCACCGAACACCTTAAATGCGTGCTTGAGCCTTCCATTTCACATACTCCCTGTTTGATAGCGACTTTGGCTCCGGCACTGCTTTGCATTTCCGCGCGAGCAAAGGCTCTGAAAGCAGTGCCATAGTAGCCGCTTTCGCAGTCAAATCAAGCCTTTTTATGCCTTGTAGCCTGTCGTCCACCTTCGAACGCTGGTCGAGCAAAAATGCCAATCCACCACAATCTTGCGCCGATTCGATTTCAACCTCCTCTTGAAGAGCGACTTCCCCTCCCTTGAAATCGAGCACATTCACAAAGCCTTTTCTCGAAGGCGCCAATATTTTAAATTCCTCTTTCTCGGACGCATTAAGAGACCCCGCAAAACCCTTGTATAGTGCGAAAGCGGCAGTCTGCATGCAGTCCCACGAAAAGAGTTCCGCATTTGTAAGGGCTGATATTGTAGACAAAATACAGCTGCCCACGCGCGTAGAAAGCATCGAACCGGGACCTATGCAAAGCGCAAACGCCTCCACTTTCCCAAGCTCCCCCCCGCAAAGCTCCGAGAGCGACTCCGCGAAAATCTCCATTGCCATCTTGTCGCGCGATATTTCGGCAACTACTGCGCCACTACTTAAGAGAGCCATTTTTACGCGCTCTCCCGAAGCGTCCGCAACCGCGAGGCTTTTAAAATCAGAAAGCATGTCAAAACCTCTTTCTCAAATTTTTGGGGGCTATTCCAAGCTCCTCCCTGTATTTCGCGACAGTCCTGCGCGCAACATTTAACCCCTCCGCCGCAAGAATGTCGGCGATTTTAGAGTCGCTCAAAGGCGAGCGCGGCGATTCGTCGCGCACAATTTCCCGTATGCGCTCCTTGACCGAGGCGCTCGCGACCTCCCCGCCGCCTGCCGACTCGTACCCTGCGCTAAAAAAGCTTTTTAGCGCCACAATTCCGAAAGGAGTATCCGCATATTTTTCCGACACAGCCCTGCCAACAGTCGTCGGGTGGACCCCCACTATGTCGGCGACCTCCTGCATTGTCATTGGTTTTAGAGCCGACTTCCCCTTCTCAAAAAATTCGGGCTGCAGCGAGAGTATCGCAAAGGCTATTTTTAAAAGAGTCTGCTTGCGGTGCTCTATCGCGTCGATTATGAATTTACCTTCGCGGAGCTTTGCGGATATGTACTCCGCTTCGTCGGCCCTCAGTGTCGCGCTGGCGGCCATTTTTCTGTATTCTTGATTTATCCTCAGCTTCGGCAGGGAATCGTCGGCAAGCTCGGCTGTCCACGCGCCGTCGGGCAGCTTTTTATAAATAATGTCGGCCTCTACAAACCTTTCTTCGTCGTCGGAAAATTCGTGCGCGGGGGAAGTGTTCAGCTTGGCTATCTCGCCAATTGCGTCTTCGACATTTTCTTCTGCGACACCCTCGGCCTTCGCGATTTCCGGAACTTTGCGGCGCACAAGCAAATCGTAATGAAATTCCAATATCTTGTGCGCGAGGCTCCCGCCAAGGCCTTTGCGCTCCAACTGCAACATAAGAGAGTCGCGCATATCGAATGCCCCTATACCCGCGGGTTCGCTTTCCCTAAGAAGGGCGAGAGCGGCGTCTATATCCTCCCTCGAAAATCCCTCTTTTTCGGCGCGCTCGGGCGCTTCTCGCGGAAGAAAGCCCCTTTCGTCGAGCTCCCCGACAAGAAATGCAAACGCCTTCGCCACTTCCGCATTTGGGGCGTCGAGCGAAGCCTCGTTTAACAGGTACTCGCCGAGGGACTTTTTGTCGGGTATGGAATTTAGGGCGAAGTCGCGCCTCTTATTTTCGTCTTTTGCGCCGTCTGGGTCCGGAGTGTCCGCGCCGTCGTAGTCGGAGTCGTCGTAGGCATCGCCGCTTTCCCCGACAGACTGCGGCTTTTCGGCGATTCCGTCGGCGGAGGCGTCTTCAAGCAGTGGATTCGTCCTAAGCTCTGAGGCTATGATATCCGATAATTCGAGCGACGAGGCTTGGAGTATTTCAAGACTCTTCTTTAATTGCGGAGTCAGGACAAGCCCCTGTTCCACCCGCTGCGTCTGTTTTATTTCCGGCGGCATTTCGCGTATTTAAAGCTTTATATTTACAGCAGAATTCCGCCGTTTCTTCAAGCATTACTTTTTTGTTGCCGCCGCATTGAAAACTTCAAAAATGCCCTTCCAAAATCAATATTTTTTAAACCCACATTCACCGCAAGCTAATCCGCGCCGCCAATTCTTTCACGGCGCGCGGAAGGCGGCGAAAGCAGCTAAATGGCAAACCTAAAAAAAGCCCGCAAGCCGGAAATTATGTCGCCAGCAGGCGACTTCGTGTGCCTCGACGCCGCCTTAAAAAACGGCGCCGACGCCGTGTATTTCGGAATAAAAGGCAGCAATATGAGAGCCGGCGCGAGGAATTTTGCTCTCTCCGAGCTCCCCGCCGCAGCGCAAAAGTGCCGCGAATACGGCGCGAAGGCGTACCTCACCCTAAACAACATATATTTCGACTCCGACTTTCCGTCGCTCGACACCAATATAAAAGCCGCAAAGGACGCCGGCATAGACGCCGTAATCGCATGGGATTTCGCCGCGATAGAGCGCGCGCTGGACGCCGGATTGCAGGTTTTCTTATCCACGCAGGCAAGCGTCGCGAACTCTGACAGCGTCTGCGCGTATTTCAAGCGCTTCGGGATAAGGCGGTTTGTGCTCGCGCGGGAATGCTCTCTCAAAGCGATAGCCTCCATAAAAGCCGAAGTTGCAGAGAAACTCGGCAAAGATGATGCGATTGAAATCGAGGTATTCGCGCACGGCGCCATGTGCGTGTCGATAAGCGGCAGGTGCTTTATGTCAGAGTACACATCAGGCAAGAGCGCGAATAGGGGCGAATGCCAGCAGCCTTGCCGCAGAAAGTACCGCGTAAGCGAGGTGAAGGAGGGCGGCGCGGAATTTGAGCTCGACGGCGGGTACGTTATGAGCCCGAAAGATTTGTGTACGCTCCCGTTTATAGAAAAAATTTTTGAGGCCGGGGCGGACTCGCTGAAAATCGAGGGAAGAAACCGGAACGCCCAATATGTGGCATCTACTGCAAGAGCCTACCGCAAAGCGCGCGACTTTTGGCTTGAAAACCGCGGTTCGCCCGATTTCGCCGAAAGATTTTCTCGTCTTAAATCGGAGCTAGTTGCGGATCTTGAAAAGAATTTCAACAGGGGGTTTTCCGACGGTTTTTACATGGGAAAGCCCGTTGGCGACTGGACATCCGAGGGCAACCGCGCAACCGTAAAAAAGCTCATAGTCGGGCGCGTAAGAAACTACCTTCCGCGAATAGGAGTCGCGGAGATAATAGTTGACGACCACCCCGTAAAACTCGGCGACACATTGTGCGTGGAGGGGAACTCCACCGGATACGAGGAGTTTGAGCTCGAAAGCGCCCAAATAAACGGATTGCCTGTTGAGAAAATAGAAAAGGGGCAAATAGCCGCGATAAAAGTTCCGTCGAAAATGCGCGCCAACGACAGGCTGTACCTGCTTAGCAACGCCTAAAAATTTTCACTATTTTGACTTTGTTTGCAATTTGCCCGCCAAGCCTGTTGACAAAATTTCCATAAATTCTATTTTCGGTTGCAAAGGAAAAGGATTTTGTATGAAAAATATTTCGAGAAGGGAATTTCTGGCGCGCGCAGCACTTTCTGCGGGGCTTGGTGCGCTTTCATTGCAATTTTTATCGGCCTGCGACAAAAAGAAGGCCTATCCGCTCGGCGTGTGCGACTGGACTCTCGGGGGCGCTAGCAATCCAAAAGCTCTCGAATTGTCAAAACAGGCGGGGCTCGACGGAACGCAGATTTCTTCCGCTAAAGAAAAGCCCGAGGGCGAATTTTTCACCAAGGAACAAATAGCGGCATACAAAAAGGCAATGCAGGAAACGGGAATGAAAATCGCGTCCACTTCCCCCACTTGCATGAACTCAAATCCGTTCTATTCGGCGAAGGGGGCTGTCGAATTTACATGCAGCGCGATAGACGCCGCCGCGGAGCTCGGCTCCAACTGCATACTTTTGCCTTTCTACGGCCCCGCAAACATGCAGAATCCCGACAAGACCATGAACGAAAAATGCTTTGCCCCGCTCGTCTCCCGCCTGAAAGAAGTTGCGGCATACGCGCAAAAGAAAAATGTCATGGTCTCGATGGAAAACTCTGTGTCCGCGAAAGACAATCTGCGCATAATTGACGCGGTCGGCAGCGATTGGGTCAACGTCTATTTCGACATTTTCAACTTTCAGTACTACGGGCACGACACTCTCGATTCTCTGAAAGCGCTCAAAGGGCATATCGGGCAAATGCACTTGAAAGACTCCAAGCACAAGCTCGATTCCAACTCGGGGCTTCCGCGCAAAATGGACGAATGCCTGAGAACGATAGAAACCATCGGCTACGAGGGGTGGCTTGTGTTTGAGTTGCACGGATTCAACAGAAAAAAAGACGGCGAGGAAATAGACACAATCCGCCACAACGCGCAGTTTATCCGTAAATTTTACGCTTAATAAGCGGCTTTGCCGGATTTTCTAAGCGCCTTGCTTCTGTTTGCATAAAATATGAGATGGCGGGTCGATTTTAATCGTACCCGTCTTTTTTGTGCCCTTAAAAAAAATGAACTACCCGCGATACCCTGATTTCCAGTCATAGAAGCGGAACGCGCTTAAATGCAGACTGCCTCGCTTGAGCTGGTATGGAATAGATTGCCAGAAACGCGGAACCTGTGATACTGACCTCCAACCCTGCGGCATGTAGTGCATGCTGACCACCTATGCGGCGGCATGGAATGCGGGCGAACTACATGCACAGCGGGATAGAATACTGACTACCCCTCCTGCGCGGAATATTGTGTGCAAATTTACCGATGGCATGGGGTGCGCAATGCGGACTAAGCGCCGACGTGTCATCTAAAATGCGGCAAAACATCAACACGGAGTATGTAAAGTGCAGACCGCCTACCTACGTGGCATATAGGTCGCCTACGCGGCGGTGTGGGGCAAAGAAACCGCCAACCCTGCGGCATAGAGCGCAGACTTTTCTTAAACGCGCTGTCTTGAATACTTAAACGCGCTGTCTGTGATAAGGGCTACCCGCTTGCGTGGGGAATAGCCCCAAAGATTTTTCTATTTTGTTTATGTAGAGCCTACTTTCTGTTTTTCACAACATGGGCTTTTTCTTATTAAATCCCGCGACGTATTTTTGTGCATTAAATATTTTAGATTTCGTTCTGAATAAGAAAAGAATTTAAAAAAATCCGATATTTGCGCGCCAAAAGGATTGTTTTCTTCAAGTAAGTTTTAACTTTCGAAAAATTGCAATCTTCGGACATTTTTTAATATATGGCTTACAATTAGAGCGATAGAGTAAAATTTTTGGCAAGTTTTGCGCAATTCGCAAAAAAAATATTGCGTATAAATCGTGCAAAAAAATCTAAGAGAAACTGAATGATTTAAGGAAATTTTGCAGAATTTACATTATTCCTAAAACTAAAAAAGGTAAACATTGTTTAATTTTTGCGTCAACGAGTTAGAGTGGGGCATTAGTTATTTTTTAGTATTTACTGCATATAAATATCTCACAATTTAAAATAAAAGGTTTAATATTTTTGAGAAAAAATATTTGACATTTTCAACACTATTGCTAATGAAATTCTTATCTCATTCCCCAATAATTCCTAATTCAAATCATGGCCTCAAAAACTAAAATTATTTTCTCCCTGCTAACCGCAGGCTTTATTGCCGCCACAAATGCCGCCGATATTGAGATGAATCTCAATTCTTCCTCAACTTTTCCCGGCGACCTTTCAGATCCCTCCGCCTATCTCGAAAACGGAGCCCCCTACACTGGCACAATCGACTCCTCCACAAACATAACTTTAAATGCGCAATTTGACAGTGTCCCCGATAAAGATATTGCCTCTGTCTCGTCTAATATCACAGCGGGCAATTTTACATACAATATGAATTTCCCCAAGAGTTTTTGGGGAAAGACAATGTTAAGCTTATCAAACAATTGCACATTTTCCGTAGATAATTTTTATTTTAATATAAACGAGAGCCTCACCACTCACCCGAAACTCTCATTTAATTTGAATAGCGGCGCTACTTTAAAAGTGCGCGGCGACTTTCTCTACACCGACATCAGAGCCAATAAAGACTGGTATCAGACACGACTGGCTATCTCCGGCTCTGGCAGCTTCAATGTCGATGGCAATATGACGATAGATTCAAAGCCAACGGCAGCTTGGAACAACAACTTGGACGGTGTAGTATTGGAAATCAACGCCACAAACTTTCGCGTTGGCGGCAATGTAACCATTCAAAACAGTAGAGGGGATAAGAATATTATCTATATGTGTGGCACTTCAAGCACAAGTTACGCACGCTCGTTTGGCGGTTTACGCGTATCCCAAAACGGAATGATTATACTTAATGGAACCCCGGAAAAGGCTAGCACAACAGATTTGATTTTTACAAACACCTCTGAAAGCGAATATATCGGCGGACTTTTTTGCATTGAATCAAATGGTGTATTGCCCGACAATAAGCTAAACATAAGAATGACAGCCGACTCTGTCGGAGGGCGACAAATTATGAGGTTCAACAATCTCCCAGATTGGTCTATGGACAACATTGTACACAAGGGTTCCCCCAATTCGCTCGGCGAAGTGGAAGTATCAAACGGCAGGGTGGATATCGGAATGTACGACGGCATGAAGGGCGGCAAGCTCATGCTAAACGGCTACAACGGTGCAGCCAACGCAATATTCAGCGCCACGGGAACTCTTTCCGGAATGGAATACGGGAAAGTAGTTTTCGACTCTATGGAATTTTCGCGAGGAACAATAGTTTTTGATTTGGCGGAGGAAAAGGAATTTAGCGACTTTATTCAAATAAACGGCGCCGCCACCAGAACTTCAGATACGGCTGAACTGATATTTGATATAAATATCTCTGCGTACGAATTGGAAGGCTGGCTTAGCGGCCAAGAAGACGAATGGAATGTCGATTTGATGTCGTTTTCCACAAGCGGGAGTAATTTGACCGCCGACGATATCACCTTAAAACTTCAAGACGGCGTATTTGGCAAACTGTCCATAACTGACCTCGACGGCATATCCACTATTACTGCAAGCCTTACGACAGTCCCGGAACCCGCTGAAATTGCGGTTCTATTCGGACTTGCCGCCCTGTTTTTTGCATGGCGGAAAAGAGCGAAAAAATAAAAATTTTATAAAATAGCCCGCGGGCGGATCTTATATCCGCCCGTTTTTTTTTGCGTCCGTTTTTTTGCGCCCGTACCGCAATCTACACCCGCACTGAAAAGCCGCTAAAAGTAAAAAAATCGCACTCAACAAAAAGCAGTCGGCCGTTGCGTCAATTTAGTTAGGGCAAAAGATGTCTCTGCAAATTTCCCCGTTAATTTTCCTTTTGTTAAACTCTCAAAACGCCCCTGACTCTAAAAAACGGTTAAAGCATATTCCAAAAAAAATTAACGCCTTTCAAATTGTTAAAAGTCTTTTCTGGCGGCGTTAAATCCCGCGCGGAAAAGACGCCCAATTAGCTCTCGCGAATCAGCGCGCGAAAGTAAAAGCCCCTTTAAACGCCCCAATTTATGATGAAAAAGCTTGATTACGCCGCAAAAAAATAGAGTCTATTCAAATACGATTTTTTAAAATGAAAAGAACCAATACCTGCAACGAACTCACTTCCGCCGACAAGGGCAAATCGGTAACCCTAATAGGCTGGGTACAATCCGTGCGCGACCACGGCGGCATAATTTTCGTCGACCTGCGCGACCGCGAAGGCATAACGCAAGTAGTCTTCCACCCGGAGTGCCCCGTGTACCGCGACGCCCAAAAGCTCAAAGACGAAAGCGTAATACAGATCTTCGGAACGGTGGCCATGCGCGAAAACGACACCGTAAATCCCTCCCTAAAAACGGGCGAGATTGAGGTTGTGGCCGACAATATGATAATCCACAATGTCTGCGAAACGCTGCCCTTCCCGCTCGACAACGAGCGCGCCGACAAAGTCAACGAAGACCTGCGCTTGCAGTACCGCTACCTCGACCTCCGCCGCCCGCGCAATCTCAACCTGCTGAGAATGCGCCATAAGGCCGCAAAAGCCTTGCGCGAATATCTCGATTCAAACGGCTTTACGGAAGTCGAAACCCCAATTCTTTTTAAAAGCACTCCGGAAGGGGCGAGGGAATTTCTCGTACCGAGCCGCCTGAACCCAGGGCAATTTTACGCGCTCAACCAGTCGCCCCAGCAATACAAGCAAATGCTTATGGTTTCGGGCATCGAAAGATATTACCAGATGGCAAAGTGCTTCCGCGACGAAGACCTAAGAGCCGACAGGCAGCCCGAATTTACGCAGGTTGACATCGAAATGAGCTTTATCGACCGCGAAGACATGTATTCTTTAATAGAAAACATGCTCAAAAAAGTCTGGAAAGACGTCCTCGGCATCGACATTCCCACTCCGTTCAAAAGAATGCCCTACTCCGAGGCGATGAACCGCTACGGCGTCGATAAGCCCGACACGAGATTTGAAATGGAGCTCACCGACTTCACCGACACTTTCAAACAAAGCCAATTTAAGGTGTTTTCGTCGGTCGCAAACGGCGGCGGCTCCATCAAGGCGATTAACGCAAAGGGGCTTGCGGACATCACTCAGGGAGAGCTTAAAAATCTCGAAGATGTCGCAAAGACGCTCGGCGCAAAGGGGCTTGCTTTTATAAAGGCGGAAAATGGCGCTTGGAAAAGCCCAATACTAAAATTCCTATCCGAAGCCGAACAGGCGGAACTCAAGCAAAAGCTGAATATCGAAGACGGCGATATCGTTTTCTTTGCGGCGTGCGAGTGGGAGAGGGCGTGCTCAATCCTCGGTAGAATAAGGCTTGAATGCGCCAAGCTCTTGCAGGCGCGCGGAAAGCTTTCAATCCCCGCCGACCAGTTCAATTTCCTTTGGGTCATAGAATTCCCGCTGATGCTCTTCGACGAAGAGCAAGGCAGGTACGTTTCGGCACACCACCCGTTCACTTCGCCCGTCGAGGAGGACATAAAATATCTCGACTCCGACCCGCTCCGCGTGCGCGGCCAGCACTACGACATCGTCCTAAACGGCGTGGAGCTCGGCGGCGGCTCTATAAGAATCCACCAACCACAGGTTCAGGAGAAAGTATTCCGCGACGTCCTAAAAATTCCGGAAGACATAATTGAATCCCGCTTTGGCTACATGTTAAAAGCTTTCAAATACGGGGCTCCGCCGCACGGTGGCATAGCGCTCGGATTTGACAGGCTCGTAAGCATTCTGACCAACCGCCAGAGCATACGCGACATCATCGCCTTCCCCAAGACCCAAAGAGGCCAGGATTTAATGGCCCAATCGCCCTGCCCTGTGACGGAAAAGCAGCTTAAAGACCTGCACATCGCAGTTGTCGACGATACCTCTGCGCAATAGCCGATTATTTTAACGATAAAAAATAAGCGTCCGCTTTTGCGGGCGCTTTTTTTTTGCGCAAAGCTATCTTCAAAATCCAAAATTTTTTTACTCTAAGAATCGGAGAACAGCCCCCGCAAATTTTTTTGAAAAAATTTTTTCAGATGCAATTTGATGTTTAACGAAATTTCTAAACAAATATAAGAACTCAGACGCAATTTGATATTTAGCATATTGAAATTTTAGTCTTTACCACGGCTAATTGGTCACCCGCTTGAATTTTAACGGCTCGCCGAAGTTGTAGAAACAATAGCCTGAAGTCTGCGCAAAAGGTTTTTTCCGCAAAACGATTGTTGGAACATATCGAGGCGCACGCTGTCTTGTCCCAATAGCGATTCCAAACCGGCAGGGCAAATGCCGCCCAAAAAGAACGGCTCCGCCCGTCGCAGATAAAAAAGAACGCAAAACCGTAAAAACATTAAAAAAGGAAAATATATGGTATTAGGCACAAGATATCCAACTCTCGCATTCCACACAGGCGGCGCAGGACAAGCGCAAGACGGTATTCCGCCACAGCCATTTGAAACGTTCTGCTACGACTCCGCGCTAATGGAGGCTAAAATCGAAAATTTTAACGTCATTCCCTACACCTCCGTGCTCCCGAAAGAATTGTTCGGTAAAATTTACCCGGTGGACAAAGTCACAAAATTCTTTAAACATGGAGCGGTGCTCGAAGTCATCATAGCGGGCAACGGCGCGCGCCAGCAGGACCACAAGGCAATCGCAACAGGCGTCGGAATATGCTGGGGCAAAGACTCCAAGGGCGAACTGATAGGCGGCTGGGCCGCGGAATACGTCGAATATTTCGACACGTACGTTGACGACGACATCGCAAAATCGCACGCCGAAATGTGGCTGACAAAATCCCTAAACCACGAGCTCAATATTCGCGGAGTTCAAAAGCACAGCGAGTTCCAGATGTTCCACAACTTTGTGAATATCGAGCAGAATTTTGGCTACTGCCTGACCGCGCTCGGATTCCTAAACTTTGAATTCGCCGCCCCCGCGACGGTATAACCCAAAAAATACTATGGCGGACTCAAACAACGGCTCCGCCGCCCCGGCCGCCCAGTCTTCCGCTAAGAAACTGGGCGTCATTGGGCTCGGCGCAATAGTGCTGAGCTCCATGATAGGGGGCGGCATATATAGTTTACCACAAAACATGGCGGCCTCGGCCTCCGCGGGCGCGGTGATTATCGCGTGGATTATAACCGGCATCGGGATATTTTTTATCGCAAACTCGTTTAGAATCCTCGCGTCCGCGCGCCCAAACTTGACCGCGGGCATTTACATGTACAGCAAAGACGGATTCGGCAACTACGCGGGCTTTACCATCGCATGGGGGTATTGGCTCTGCCAGATTTTCGGAAACGTCGGCTACGCGGTTATTACTATGGACGCGCTGAACTACTTCTTCCCGGGCGTATTTACCGGAGGAAACAACGTTTGGTCGATACTCGGCGGGTCGGTACTGATTTGGACATTCAATTTTGTCGTGCTCGCGGGCGTAAAACAGGCTTCCATTATAAATATAATCGGAACTGTCGGCAAGCTCGTCCCGCTCTTGCTGTTCTCGATAATTCTCATATTCGCCTTCCACTGGGACAAATTTACGTTCGACTTCTGGGGCAAAATGGCAATCGACGGGCATACGCTCGGAGGGCTCGGCGCACAGATAAAAAGCACTATGCTCGTCACGCTTTGGGCGTTTATCGGCATCGAAGGCGCGGTCGTTCTCTCGGGCCGGGCGAAGTCGCAGGGAGATGTTGGCAAAGCCACCATTATGGGATTCCTCGGCGGGCTGATAGTTTTCATAATGCTTTCGGTTCTGCCGTTCGGCGTTATGAGCCAACACGAAATTGCGTCGGTCGCAAATCCATCAACTGCCGGTGTGCTCGAAAAAGTCGTCGGGCCGTGGGGCGCATGGCTTATGAATATAGGCCTGCTCATATCGGTTTTGGCGAGCTGGCTTGCGTGGACTATCATCACTGCCGAAATGCCGTTTGCATGCGCAAATGACGGGACATTCCCAAAGTTCTTCGCAAAATCAAACGCGAGCGGCTCTCCGTCAACATCGCTCTGGATTACAAGCGCTCTCATGCAGCTGGCAATGCTTATGGTATTCTTTTCCAACAATGCTTGGAATACCATGCTTAGCATAACGGGCGTAATGGTCCTGCCGGCGTATCTGTCGAGTACGGCGTACCTGTTTAAAATCTCAGAGGAGAGGAAACTGAAATCGGTAGTTCCCGGGCTTCCGGTTAGCGCGTCAATGGCTGCCGCGAGCGGCTGCATCGGCGCGGTATACGCTTTATGGCTAATCTACGCCGCCGGTCTGGAATATCTGCTGGCATCTGTCATATTCCTCACAATAGGGATACCGTTCTACATTTGGGCGCGCAAAGAAAACGGAGAAAAGGCGTTTAACAAAGCCGAGCTTATAGGGGCGGCCGCGCTCGCAGCTGTATCTGTCGGCGCAATATACGCTATGGCAACGGGTAAAATCAACCTCGGAGGGGCGCTCTCTACCCCGACGCCAGCTGCCACACAGCAAATAAAGCACTCCCCGATAATAAAACGCCACGGCCACTCGGTGCCGACAAAAGAGCGCGCCGACGCCGCTTCCGCAAATGCCGAAGCAAGTCGGAAAGTAAACTGACAAAGGCGCAAACATCAAAAAGGCACAGCCGCACGGCTGCGCCTTTTTTTTTTGACTTTTGCTCTCATGAGTCCCGCGCGATTGGCCTTTTTTTGATATTTGAAAGCGAGAGTCCCGCGCGATTGCCCTTTTTTATAAATTCCGTACGCGCCGGAATCCAATAGCGCTAACGCTTGACTGCGGCAAGAACCTTTGAATGCAGCTCCGGCGTGCAAGATGCAATTAGCCCCCAATCGTGGCCTATTTCGCAGCCGCCGCGCCAGTCGGAATAGGCGACCCCGGCGCCCTTCAATATGGGTAAGAGCGCGGTAAAATCCCAAACTTCAAGAAGCGCGTCCGCCATAACGTCGGCATATCCCCTGCACAAGAGCATGTACCCGTAGCAATCGCCCCATGTGCGCGAGATTGCCGCCGCATCTTCAAGCCTCTTCCATTGTTCTTCGCCGCGCAGGCGCGAGCAATAGCGCGAATCGGAAGTCAGCAGCGTTATGCCTTTGAGTTCCGTCTTTTTGGAGGGCGAGACTTTCGCCCCGTTAAACAGGCACTCTTTGCAATCGCCTACCATGCGCTCGTGCAAGACAGGCTGGTTTATCAGCCCAAGCACAGGCTCCCCGTTTTTTGTAAGCGCTATGAGCGTTCCAAAGAGTGGAACGGCGCTTATAAATGATTTTGTGCCATCAATCGGGTCAATCACCCATACGTATTCGGCGTCTTTATTCAAGGTGCCGTACTCCTCGCCTATTATTCCGTGGTCGGGGAATTTTTTTTGTATCGCCTCGCGCAGCATGTATTCCGTATTTTTATCCACCTCCGTCACGGGAGAATTGTCTTTTTTGAAATCTACGCCGTGGCGGCGGCCGAAAGACTTTGCGATGTATTCGCCGCTCATATCGGCGAGTTCGTTAATAAAAACCTTGAAAGTTTCGCTTTGCATGGGCGTAATGTATGAGATTCCTACGACAATGGGCAAGATGAAAAATACGACGCCGATTTTCGCAATAGACTTTGAAGGGTCGGCTAAAATCGGGGTAGTTGAATATGGCGTTGCGGAAATTTGCGGCGGCGAGGTTGTATCCGCGCACACGCGCATCTGCGCCCCGAAAACGAAAATATCTGCCCGCGATTCAGACTTTTTTGGGATTTCCAACGAAATGGCAAATTCCCAAAAGCCGTTTTCAGCCGACCTGCCGCTATTCTGCGAAATGAGGGCGCACGGGATTTTTATGGCGCACAACGCGGTTGTTGAGGACAGTTTTTTGCGCTCGGCTCTCCCCTCGCCGGGGATTGTACCGGACTTCGCCCGCGGTGGCCGCACGCCTGAGTGGGCCCCGTGGCTCGATACGTGCGCGCTCGTAAGGAATTTATTCCCGTCATTAGGAGGTGCGAAACTGTCGGATTGCGCGCGCGCATTCGGAGTGCAAGAAAGGATAGACGAAGCGGCGAAAAAATTTTGTCCGGAAAGCCGCGCCAAGTGGCACCGCGCTCTTTACGATGCAATCGCTTGCGCCGTCCTGTTTATAAGAATAGGGGAATTTGAAGGAATGGAGCGCGCAGACATACCGTGGTACGCAAAATATTCGGGAGTAGGCGACGCCGGGCAGGAGCGCTTTTTTTAGGGGAATTTCAAATATGGAGTACGCAAGAAAAATCCGCTTGCTAAACAAGCTCCTCGCGCATTCGAACCCGCACAGTCTGCCGATGTGCGCGGACGCCGCGCGCGGAGTTGAAACAGCCCTCCGCCTCCCCGAAGACGACCTTGCGCCGCTCGGAATTTTTGCGAAGCGCATACTCGCGCTATACGACCCGTCTGCAGCGGTAGAGGTTGTCGGGCTCGCGCCGTCGGAGCCGCTATTTGCGCTCGCGCCGATTTCTTCGGCGGTAAAAAGGCTCGCCGGCCACGACAGGGCGTATCTCGTCATTTGCGGCCTTGGGGAGCTCGCCCGAAAAACAAAAAAAAATATAAGAACCCACTCTTCGGACATAGCAACAATAGAGGGCTTTATTTCCAGATACGAAAAAGCCCTGCCCAATCTCGAGATTCTTTTTATATAAGCATAAGAAGAGAGAAATCTTTTTCGTTTGCAAATGGCGGCGGAAGGAGTTTAGTTTTAAACGTATGAAAACTCTGTTTCAAAAAATTCTCGACGGAGAAATACCGTCGAAAATCGTCTATAAAGACGATGTTTGCGCCGCCATCAACGACATCAATCCGCAGGCGCCCGTACACGTTCTCCTATTCCCGATAAAACCCATTGCGAGGATTGCCGAAGCGAAAGAGGAAGACGCCCAGATACTCGCGCACCTCATGCTCGCCGTGCCGAAAGTCGCGGAAAAATGCGGGCTTAAAGACGGGTTTAGGGTTGTTATAAACAACGGGCTCCTCGCCGGCGAAACCATTCCGCACCTGCACCTTCATATTCTCGGCGGGCGCCAACTGCATTGGCCGCCTTGCTGATTTCGGCAACTGGCAACCTTTGAATATGCTGTCAAGAAAAGCGCCTTTTTTGGTGCACATAATGTTTTCGGCGGAGAGCTGCCCGTTAAAATGGCGGGCAGCATAATTTAGCATAACTCTTGCGGGGAAGGCATAGACGCAGGCATGCGCTGTGATAAAGAAGAAATTGCGCTCTGCGCTTTTTTTAAAACCGCGACAGGATTATTGTTGGGCAAGATATTTTGTCTGAGATTCTGCCCAAAAATTGTGCAAGAATTATCGCGCGGCAAGATATTTTTCTTTCTGCGCTTTTTGTCTAAAAGCGGCGGAAGGTATTGGAGCAAGCCAATATATTTTTGTCCACTCCGCGTTTTTGGCGTATGTTTTTTATGATTTTTTAAGACTCCCATTAAAAAGAGTCAGCCGTATTTATAGTGTGCGGCGGCGCCCTGTAAAAAAATATGTATGCCAAGCGCAAAGCAGGAGAATGTTTAAGCGCTATTGGCGTTGCGCAATCCGCGCAAAATATATTTACTATTTGTCAAGGCGCGCCTTGAAATCAACCTATTGGATTCTCTGCAACAAGCCTATATCGCATTGGATAAACCTAAAAATATAAAACTCCCGCACAGCAAAAAGTTCCGCCGCATACATAGAAACTCCCGACTGTAAGTCCAAAATCTATCCCAAAAACACAAAAAATTTTTCTGAAAAACTAACTTTAATACACTCATTAAAAAAAATATCTAAGGCGCCCGACCGCTTTCAAATTGCGACATTCAATATTTCGGTATAAAATTTTTGGGGAACCCCATAAGCCCTATTGTTAAGAAGGTTTCATTGACAATAAATTCTTGAAGGCGCGCACAAATATTTTATTATTTACCTATTATACATGTAATAGACAAAGGAATTTTATGAAAATTTTACTTCTCGCCCTGTGTTTGCCTTTTGCAATATGCGCGTGCAAACAACAGACGGATACGGCGTTTACCGAAAGCGATAAAATAATAACAAACCCCGGGCAGGGATTCGCATCATGCACGCAAAAGCCGAGAACGGACGGAATACTCCCTTACGGCGTCGGCTACGGACGCTACGACTGGTCGGACTTTGAGCCGGAAGACGGCAAGTACGACTGGTCCAAAATCGACGAACTCATCAAAAATTACGCTAAAATCGGCCTGCCCGTATCGTTCCGCATAACCTGCGCAAACTACCACAGCAAAAAGCCCTACTCCACCCCTAAATGGGCTCTCGACAAAGGCATAAAATACAAGCCGTACAACTGGGAGAAGGAGCGGCAAAACCCCAAAAGCCCCTTCACCACAATGACGCGCTATACGCCGTATTTCGACGAGCCTCTGCTTATAGAGCTGCATACACGCTTTGTGAAAGAGCTCGCCAAACGCTACGACGGCAACCCCCATATAAGCTCGATAGACCTCGGCGGGTACGGCAACTGGGGCGAATGGCATACATACCGGCTTGGCGTACCAGAAGCGACACCGCAAACGCGCAGAAAATTCGCCGACGCATACCTCGACAACTTTAAAAAGACGCCTATCGTATTTATGAGCGACGACGCCCAAACACTCGAATACGCACTTGAAAAGGGCGGAAAATTTCCGCGCGTCGGCATACGCCGCGACGGCGTGGGCGGCCCGTGGCATTACAGAAATTGGATTGGTTCTAAAAAATACTCGCGCATTCCAAAAATGGGAGAAATTTGGAAATCGCAGCCAGTGCTTCTCGAATTTATATCGTCACCCAACAAGCAAAAAGAGTGGTCCATGCAGCGCGCCGTCGACTTCATTCTCGGCAACCACTGCAATGTATTTAACGACAACTTACACTTCAAAAACACTTTCACCTCTGCCCAAGACGCCCCCCTTATCGAAAAGCTTAAAAAATATATAGGCGCGAGAATCGTCATAGACCGCGCGCGCATACTGTCTGATTCCCAAAGTGTCGAAATTTCTCTCAAAGGGCGGAATGTCGGCTGCGCCAAAATCTACCTGCCGTACGAACTCGTCTATGAGCTACGCGCCACGGACGGGAAAACGGCGGCAAGCTTTTTGTCGAAAGAAAATCCGTCAGACTGGCTGCCGGGCGAAATTTCAATATCCTATAAATTCGAGCTGCCCAAAAATCTGCCAGAGGGTAAATACGAACTCGTCGCGCGCCTCGCCCACAAGGGCAAAGTTCTCAGAGACTTCGCATTTGCGGTCGTCGAAGCCAACGCTGACGGCTCAATAACCATCGCAAAAATCTCAATATAGCGCGCTTGTCCAACACCGCCCGCGAAAAAAAATTTCTTAAAAAATAAGAAAATGAAGAAAACGATATTTATATTTACCGCCCTAATCGCATGTCTTTCTGCGTTCTGCGGGCAGTCTGCCGAAAAGTCCTTCACCCCGGACGACTCGATAATAGAGAATCCCGGGCAAGGGTTAATGCTCGTTTCAAAGCGGATTGAAGGGCTGCCGTTCGGAGCGTGCTACACGCGCGTTTTGTGGGCGGATCTGGAGCCCGAAGAGGGCAAGTACGACTGGTCTAAAATCGACAAAGCCATAAGTTGGGGCGAAAAAAACAAAATACCCGCGTCGTTTAGAATTATGTGCGCAAACTACCATTCAAAGGGAAGATATTCCACCCCGGAATGGGTATTCAAAAAAGGCGTTAAAAGCTCGGAGTTTTCCTGGGAAAAGAAAGACCAAATTCCTTCAAAACCAATGACGACCCTCGTGCGGGTCACTCCGCATTTTGACGACCCCATATTCATAAAAGAGCATTCCAAGTTCATTAAAAAGCTCGCCGAAAGATACGACGGCGACCCTCGCATAGCTTTTATCGACATAGGCAGCTACGGCAATTGGGGCGAATGGCACACACACAGGCTCGGCATACCCGTACCCGATCCGAAAATCCGAAAAATCTACGCCGACATGTATCTGGACAATTTCAAAAAAACCCCTCTCGTATTCATGAGCGACGACCATACGACTCTCGAATACGCGCTCGGCGAAGGCAAGGAATTTCCGAAAGTCGGAATACGCCGCGACGGCGTCGGAGGATACTGGCATTATCAAAATTGGATTGGCTCTAAAAAATACTCCCGCATTCCCCAAATGGGAGATATCTGGAAGACCCGCCCGGTTCTTCTGGAATTCATCGCAAACGCCGCGAAACAAAAAGAGTGGTCGATGAAGCGCGCCGTAGATTTCGTAATATCAAACCACGCATGCCTTTTCAACGAAAACTGGCAGCTGTCGCAAATGAACGACGAAGAGAAAGCTGAGTTCCGCAGGCTCGCAAAGGATATCGGCGCGAGGATATGCCCTCGGCATTCGCGCGCTGAGCTGTCCGGCTCAAATTTGGCGGTATCTCTGGACTTGCTAAATTTTGGGAATTGCCCAATATACCTTCCCTACGAACTCGTATATGAATTGCGCAATCCCGACGGGAAAGTGGCGGCAACTTTCGTTTCAAAGGCAGATCCCGCGAAATGGCTTCCCGGCGAAATATCGCTCTCCGACGAATTTGCGCTGCCCAAAAACCTGCAAAAAGGCAAATACGAACTTGTAGCGCGCCTCGCCCACAAATACAAAATTTTTAGAGACTTTAAATTTGCCGCGAAAGAATCCAACCCTGACGGCTCGGTCACTCTCGCTGAAATATCTCTATGACTTATTTTGGCAAATGGCGCCGCGCTGTTTGTCAAATGAACTTTTACGGCGGGGCTAACCCCTATACAGACTTGCAATCCGATACGCATAAAATATTAATCTAAAATATACATATGAGAAAAATAATCCTACTGCTTAGTGTCTGCGCGCTGCTATGCGGCTGCAAAGAACAATCCGCGGAGAAGAAATTCACCCGCAATAACGATATAATCCAAAATCCCGGGCAAGGCTGGATGTCAATAGGCTGGAAGATGGATCCGAAACTGCCGTATGGCTCGCGCTATGTGCGCTTCCATTGGAAAAGCCTTGAACCCGAAGAGGGCAAATACAACTGGGAGCCCATAGACAAAGAAATAGCGCGCGCGGAAAAGCTCGGGATTCCGTTCTCATTCCGCGTAATGTGCGCATCGGCGCACAGCGCCACCCCATATGCGTCGCCTGAATGGGTCTTTAAGAAAAGGGGCGCAAAATTTGCAATGTTTAAAAACGACCCCAACGGAGACTCCTCCACGGGCGATACGAAGTTTGAGCGCGTCACCCCGATTTTTGAAGATCCCGTATTTATAAAACTCCACGAGCGCTTCATAAAAGCCCTAGCCGAAAGGTATGACGGCGACCCGCGCATATCCACGATAGACATAGGCAGCTACGGCAACTGGGGCGAGTGGCACACGTTCGGCCTTGGAATAAAGCCAGCCCCGCTCGAAGTCCGGAAGCAGTACGCCGATATGTACCTGAACAATTTCAAGAAAACCGACCTCGTATTTATGACTGACGATGCCGTCGTTCTCAAATACGCAATAGGCGACGGCGAAGGCTCGCGCGTGGGTCTGCGCCGCGACGGCGTTGGCGGCGAAGGGCACTACGACCACTGGATAGGAAAGGGCAAATATCTCAAAGCGGGTGTCACAAAAATGGGGGACGTATGGAAATACAAGCCGATGCTGTTTGAATGGTACGTATGCTATCCCGACATGTTGAAGAGAAAATGGCCGCTTCCGAAAGCTGTCGATTTCATACTATCCAACCACGCATCGCTCGTTTCTGAAAATCTCAGACCATCGTCAGTCCCCGCCGAAGAATATGCGCAGGTTGAGAAGATTTCTCGCGGAGTGGGCGCGCGCATATTTGTCGATACCGCAAAAATGGAATTGGGCGGAGGAAAACTAAAAATCTCCCTCGAAGGCGAGAACGGAGGGATTGCGAGGATATCCCTTCCCTACGAGCTTGTCTACGAGCTGCGCACGCCAGACGGCAAAGTTGCCGCAACTTTTGTCTCAAAGGCAGATCCCACAAAATGGCTGCCCGGCAAAATATCCATATTCGACGAATTTGAATTGCCCAAGAATCTGCCCGAAGGCAAGTACGAACTCGTCGCGCGGCTCGCCCACAAAAATAAAATTTTCCACGACTTTAAATTTGCCGCCAAAGAAGCCTCAAAAGACGGCTCAATATCCCTCGGCGAATTTACTTTTTAGCAGTTTTGAAACTTTTGCTGTTTTCTCTTGCAAGACGCCCCCCATGGGGCGTTTTTTTGCGGCTTCGCTTCTTCAAACTTGACTTCATAGGCTAAAAATGAAATATTGCCGACAAGTTGTCCCGTCCGTGACAGTGCGGACAAAATATATTTTGCAACCCCAAATATAAATTCAAATGCCACTCATAAAAAAACTCTCCGCGCGCCTTCAAAACCACCCCAAACGCATAGTGTATCCGGAAGGTGCGGATCCCCGAATATTGCAGGCGGCGCGCCAATTTTCAACGCGCAAGCTCGGAGTCCCAATCCTGCTGGGAGACCGCGAAAAAATTTCGGAGATTGCGGCGGCGATAGACGTGCGGCTCGACGGCATGAAAATTATCGATCCTGTAAAATCGGACGACTTCGCGGAGTTGTGCAGGATAATGAAAGCCCTGCCAAAATTTAGGGCGCTCGACGACGACGGCATACACAATCTCGTATCAAATCCAAACTACTACTCAACGCTAATGCTCGCAACAGGCCGCGCCGACGCAATGCTCGCCGGGGCCACCACTTCGTCATCAAACGCGCTGCGCCCGATTTTCCAGATTATACCGCTACAAAAGGCGTTTAGGACTGCAAGCTCCATCATGATATTGTCCACTGGGCGCCCGGAGGTCGGGATTGACGGCGATCTATTCCTCGCCGACTGCGGCGTCATACCGGAACCGACCGAAGAGCAGCTGTGCAATATCGCCCTTACAACCGGCCTGCTTGCAAACCAGCTTACGCTTCAAACTCCGAGAATTGCGATGTTGTCGTATTCCTCGAAAGCTTCCACGTCCAACCACCCAAGCATCATAAAAATGAAGGCGGCAACAGCGCTTGTCCACGAAAAGGCAAAGCGGGATATGCTCGATATGGAAGTTGACGGAGAGCTTCAAATTGACGCCGCCCTAAGCCCTGAAGTAGCGCGGTTAAAGAATATTTCAAGCTCTGTCGCAGGAAAGGCGAATGTGTTAATTTTCCCCGATCTCGACAGCGGAAACATATCTTCAAAAATGATAAAAGTTCTCGCGCCGGAAATCGAATGCTACGGGCAAATTCTTACAGGGCTCACGAAGCCCGCAGCCCAGATATCGCGCGGCTCGAGCGTTCCGAATATTTTTGGAACGAGCGTGATAGTCGCAGCCCAAGCTGTTGACCGCAGATTTATAGACATCGACTTGGAGCTTCATTCGTAGTCGGGCTTCAAGCTGCATATACCAAAAGTATTCTATCTTAAAAAAAACCCGCAAAGCCTACTCATGCGGGTTTTTTTATGGAGTTTTATTGGTTTACGGACCCGCATTAAATAAGCCCTGGCGCAATCTTAATTTAGAGCGCTTTTAGAATAAAAAAATGTTGTATTTACAATGCAAAAGTACAAGAGCTCTGCCTGCTTTCCGGCGGGAATCTTAGACAATATGCCGCAAGAAATCTTAGCCCCGGCGATTTATAAGATTTATTCCCGTGCAATAGACGGTAGTGCCATCGCGCAATATGCACCGCAACATTAAAGCGCCGTTAAAAACACCCGCAATCCGCTCAACCTTGTCCGCCTTCCGCGCCGCCAGATTTAGCCTTTGCTTGGTGCGAGGAAGTGACGAGATACACGCCGGTAAAGACCAGAAGCGCCGCGGCGACCTTCTCCCACGAGAAATTGTCCTGCCCCAAATACACAGCAACCATAGACGCCACAAAAGGCTGAACGTAATTGTACATCGCCATTGTCGTTGGCCTCATTCTCTTGATTGCCATTGCAATCAAAAGATACGTTATAAAAGTGGCGCCGGCCACGACGTACAGGAGCATCGCCAAATCGGCCGCCCCAAAGTTGTCCTTAAACGCGTCTGGAGCGCAAGTTATCGACGGGGTTATAGGCAAGAACATTATCGACGCAAATAAAAACATCCACTTCATAAGCGTAATCGGCGAATGACGCGATGTGAGGGGTTTGGACATTGCAAAGTATATGGCTGAGGCAAGTCCGCTGAGAAGAATCAGCAAGTCGCCCGACGCTGTGCCTGTCGAATTTACTGCGTGGTTTGCCGAAAGGATAAGCCATATCGCGCCGGCGGCCCCTGTGAAAACGCCTGTAAGTTTCCTTGAAGTGACAGGGTCTCCCATAAAGAGCGCCGATATTATCAGAACCATAAGGGGAGTCATTGTGACAATCACAGAAGCGTCCACGGGAGAGGTCTTTCCCAACCCGTATATAAAAACGCCCTGATTTAATACCACACCGAAAAGCGAGAAAACGAACATCAACGCCAAATCGCGGCGGTCAACCTTGTCGGCCTTTACAAAAATTGAGGATATCCAAAATAGGATAGCGGCGCCCCACATTCTAAATAGGGTTAACATCTCGCCAGACATACAGTTTGCCACTAAATATTTTGATATGGGTATATAAATACCGAAAATAACGTTCGCAGCAAAAATGCATGCGTGTCCCTGCAGTCGCTCTTTTGTCATTTCTTTAAAGATGAAACTTTCGATTATCTTACACATTTAAAAAGTGTCAAGTAGGTTATGGACGGTCGTAAAATAATTAGACTTTAATTAGTCTCGATTTTAGAGTTTTAAATTGCTTGACATTTTTAGCGATAGTTCGCAAAATAACTTTACTAAATTGCCTATATATGAAAAAGTTATTATCATTTATCATAGCATCCGCGGCACTGTCACAAATAGCCTCTGCAGCTTATTACGCATACAAGGGAACAGATTCCGATCTCTCCAATCCCGACAATTATTACATTTTAAGCGATATAAATGCCAATGATGTGTATTCAAAGGCACTATACCTATATTCGAGCGACTATGCCGGCGACAACGCCGCAATGCGCGCCAACTGTCCGGAACCGAGCGGCGGCATAGCAGGCAAATATTCGCAGGCTACAACCGCTCCGTCTGCCACAGACATAATTTATTTCCACGGCTACAGGTTTGCAACTGTCGAAGGTGAAACAGTCACATGGGGGAAGGAAACCTCCCTATCATACCCCATAAATATAAAAGAATCCATAACAAACGGCGGAATGCTCATAAGGGGCGGATCGCCAAGCTTTCTGCTTGGCAGCGCAGGTTCTTCGAGCTCCACTTTCGCCATAAATACCGGCACATTGAAGGTCGGTTATGTGGGCGCCAATTTTTATATTGCAGAGGGCGCTACCCAACAGCGTTTTGAAATAAATGTTTCGGGAGACGTTGCGCTCAGGGGCGGCAATTCATTCAACTTCGGGCAATCGGGAGCCGCACTCGACGCGCTCACAGCAAAAACATTTACAGTCGAAGGAAAGATGAATGCGTATGTAGGAAGGATAGAAACCTCAGGAGATTTTAAGATGACTACAAACGCAACGCTTAGCATGTTTCTCGATGACTCGATTTTCAACTGCACCGGCGAAGACGCATTAATAAAAGTAGGGGGCACTTTTTCCAAGAATGAGAATACACAACTGTATTTCGACTTCAACAATGTCGGGTATGAAGAGGGAATATACGGAACGTTTAACATCATAAGCGCCGATTCTCTAAGCGGTTTTAACACTTCCGACTCATCAAACGATATTTCTTCTTCGACCTTAGACTCCATATCGGCAATATTTGGCGAAGACGCCTTTCTCCAATGGAGCGGAAACAATTTACAGTTGGTGGTTGTCCCAGAGCCTTCCGCCTTTGCCGCGCTTCTTGGGCTGTTCGCAATGGCATTCGCATTTAGGCGCAAGATTAAATAGTTTTTCTTTCTGTAAAAAGCGGAGGCAAGATTGTCTCCGTTTTTTTATCGAACAGAATAGCGGATTTACCGCCTAACCAGCCTGCTTTAGCAATTTTTTATTAAAAAAAATTCAAAGAAACGGAATTGGTAAAATCAATAAAGCCGTTTTTCTTGGATACTTTTTTAAGTAAAAATTTCAAATTGTTCCCATTTCGGCAACGATGAAAAGTTTACGATTATCGCAAATAAAAATTTTGCCACTTGCAAAATGCCCAATTTATCAGCCGCAAAACACTCTGCGGGGAACGCGCGATAGGATAGAATAAACTTGACCACTTGGCCGTCTAAGGCGATTATCAATTAAGTTATGAAATTGCTTAAATACGCCGTTTTTTTAGTAGCGCTTGCCGTATCGGCCGCGGTCGGAGCGTGCTCGTCAGACTCCGAAACTGCCCCCGAAGAGCAAGAGGGCGGCACAATAGGCGTGGATTTCAAAGGAGAGCCAAAAATCTCATACGTCCTCAACCGGTATATTTCAGATCCGGAGACGCGCTCAATTTACGAGATATTTACCGGCGAAGAGACAACCTACGGGAAACTTGTGATAAGGACGCAACCCGACAAAAGAGCCGGAATGTATTTTTTTGTGATGTTTGGATACGATCCTGACGACATAGCCCTCGCCTGCACTTTTGAATTGTCAGTCGATTCCACGGGGGATTCCAAGACAAAGACCTACAAGTTTACAGTCCCCGAGACCCATTCTGTGACCCGCGAAATAGCCCTCGGAGTCACTGGATCCGACTGGCCCGGACCCGATGCGAAAGTAAACGCATGGAAGCTTGTCCTGAAATCTCCCACTGGAAAAATTTTGACGCAAAAGCACTCTTGGCTCTGGGAGGACGATCCCGATACAGCAGTTGACAACAGCATTGAAGGATTGATATCCGGAAAAAAATAAAAGCATAAAATGCATAAAAATTACGAATGGACTCCCTTTGAAAAACTCGAAGGGATTTCTTTTAAAAAAAGCGATTTTTGCGAGACGCTCGACGGCGGTCAGTCGTTCACTTGGGATAATTTCGACGCCGATAAAAATAAATTTGACGCGGCGTACGAGGGCGTTTTCGGCGGAAGAGCGCTGAGGGTGGCACTCGACAAATCCGGGAATGTGCACTTTTCATCACCTGTCGATAAATACGAGGGCGCCGGAAATGAGCTGTTCGAATATCTCGACGCCTCAACCGACTACGCCCCCATTCGAATAGCCCTCGAAAAAACCGGCGATGCAAACATTCGCAAAGCCTTGAAAATCTGGCCTACGCTTAGAATATTGAGGCAGTCGCCCGCAGAGGCAATAATATGCTTTATTTGTTCGTCCAGCAAAAGGATAATACAGATAAAACAGTGCGTGCGCCTCCTATCCGAGAAGCTCGGGCAGCCCGCAGGCGGCGGCAGGCATGCGCTGCCTTCATTTTCCGACATAGCCGCGGCCCCAGACGATACTCTGCGCGATTGCAAACTCGGATTCCGCTCGGCATATCTTAAAAAATCCGCCCTAAAAATCATATCCGACGGCTTCAATCCCGACTCCCTCCGCGAGATGCCGTACTCAGACGCAAAGAAATATCTGCTATCTCTAAGCGGCATAGGCGACAAAGTTGCAGACTGCATTTTGCTGTTTGGCGCATACCGCCTTGAAGCCTTCCCCGTCGACACTTGGATAAAGCAAGCCATGACAAATCTCTACTCAACGCCGCAAAACCCCGATAAAATCAGGGAATTTGCCGCCGGAAGATTCGGCAGATACGCAGGGTTTGCCCAACAGCTGATTTTCGCCGCAATAAGGAAAAATCTGATTTAGGCGCGAAAACTGTTGTCTAACGCCGAAATTTTAATATAAAATCGAACAGATTTTATTATGGTAAAAAAGCTAAACAGACAGGAAATCGAGAATCTGATGCCGCATGGCGAGCCGTTTCTTTTCATAGACTCCGCCGAGATTGGAATCGGGGTAGCAAAAATGCGGTATAAAATCAGGGACGACGAATATTTTTTTAAAGGGCACTTCAAGGGCAATCCGGTATTTCCGGGCACGCTGATGTTTGAGGCGATAGGCCAGCTTGGAGTCCTATATCTGCTGTCGTCGGACGACCCCGCGATAGAAAAGCCGGTTGACAAGGAAAAGATATTCTTCATGTCGTCCGACAACGCCAGATGCACGAGAATCTGCCGTCCAGGGGAAACGCTTGATATCGACCTTAAAGTTTCCCGTATCCGCCGGCCGCTATTTTTCTTTGAAGGCAAAAGCTCCGTAAACGGCGAGCGCGCAGCGTTCGTGGAAAAGGTCACTTTAACATTCGATTACAAATCTTAAAATGAGCAAAAGAAACGTCGTAATAACAGGATTGGGCTTCATAACAAGCATTGGCAACGACAGGGAAACTGTCGCCGACAGCCTCATAAACCTCAAAAACGGCATCGAAGTGTACAAGCAGTTCGACGACCCCAAAATCCCCGCTAAATGCGTCGGGACAATAAAGAATTTCGACACCGAAAGCTACGACCCAGAAGACTGGACATATCCCCCGGAATACCGGGTCCGCCGCGACGTGCTGAGGGGATTCGCCCCGCACTGCCTATACGCTTACTGCGCAATGGAGCAGGCTATAAAAGACGCCAACCTATCCCCCGCCGAAATATCCAACATAATGACCGGCATGTACACTGCCTCCGCGGGCTCATCGGGAATGCTCTACCACCATATGCAAAAGATGGACAAAGTCGGGGCGTTGCGCAGTTTCCCGTTTGCGATAGTATGCTCGATAGTGGGGACTCTTTCATTCAATTTGGTTTCGGCATATAAAATCAAGGGCGCAAGCTGCGGATTCGCCTCGGCCTGCGCGAGCAGCGCCCACGCCATGGGGTTCGCTTACGACGAAATAGCAAACGGCCGCCAAGACAAAATGTTTGTCGTGGGCGGAGAGGACGGAAATATGCGCACCCTCCTTCCGTTTGTCGGAATGAGGGCACTAAGCTTGAATCCGGACCCGCAGACGGCGTCGCGGCCGTTTGACAAGCATAGGGACGGCTTTGTCGGCACGGGCGGCGGAGTCGTTGCCGTTCTCGAAGAGGAGGAAAGCGCCATTAAGCGCGGAGCCAAAATTTATGCGCGCATGCTCGGCTGGGGACAGGCGAGCGACGGCTACAATGTTGCAATACCGCAACCGGACGGCGAAGGCGTAATCCACGCGATAAAATTTGCCCTTGCAAGCTCCGGTATAGGCGCGGACGAAGTCGATTACATCAATGCCCACGCAACCTCTACCCCAATGGGAGACGTCGCCGAATTGAAGGCGATAAAATCTGTTTTTGGAAGCAATGCAAAGGCAATGATAAGCTCGACAAAAGCGATAACCGGTCACGGTTTGTCGTTGGCAGGGGTAATGGAGGCTGCATTCTGCGCGCTCGCGATGAAAGAGGGCTTCACCCCCGGATCGGCGCACATCTCTGAACTCGATCCGGAAGCCGAAGGGCTTAATATCATCACAAAAACGCAAATGACGGCGCCCAAAACGTCGCTTTCGCTTTCGAGCGGATTCGGCGGCGCAAATGTTGCGATAGTTTTGCAAAAAGCGTAAGATGATTTGGCTTTACAGGCTGCTTTTTCTGCCCGCGCTCGTTCTAAGCGCGCCTTATTACGGGTTGAGAATGCTCCGAAGAGGCGGGTACGGGCTCGATTTCTCGCACCGCTTCGGGCGCCAAAAAAATTTGCCGCCCCCCGCAAAGGGCAAGAAAAGAATATGGATTCAAGCGGTGAGCGTCGGGGAAGTCGAGGCGCTCGCGCCGCTTATAGACCTGCTCTGCGAGCGCGGCGGAGTGGAGATTGTCGCGACGACTACAACGAGCACGGGCTACGCAATCCTGCGCAACAAATACGCCGGTAAAATATTTTACGCCGGAATTTTCCCGTTCGATTTTATGCCGTTTTCCGCGAGCGCATGGAAGCGATTGAAGCCCGACGTAATTGTGTTGATGGAAAGCGAACTCTGGCCGGAACACCTGCACCGCGCGAAGGAGAAAAATGTTCCCGCGCTTCTGATAAACGCGCGCATGTCAGACAAGAGTTTTAGAAGATACTCGCGCTTTCCAAACATCGCCAGGCGCATACTCGGCAAACTTTCGCTCATTGCCGCGTCGGGCGAGCTCGACCTCGGAAGATTTATCCGCCTCGGCGCAGACCCCCGAAAAACATTTTGCGCAGGCAACCTTAAATTCGACTCAAAGCCGGCCGAAACTTTAAGCGAAACCCAAAAACAAGATTTGCGCAAAGAGCTTGGGTTTGCGAACAATTCTCTCGTATTGCTCGGCTCGTCAACATGGCCGGGCGAAGAGGAAATGCTCTTGAAGGCGGCCGCGAAGCTGAGGAAAGAAGGCATAGACTGCCGTCTCCTGCTCGTCCCCCGCCATGCAGAGAGGCGCGCGCACATAGAGGAATTGATAAAAGATATTCCGCATTGCGTCCGAAGCAAGTCGCGCCGCGCGCCCGCCGGAACGCTCGCGTATCTCGCCGACACTACCGGAGAGCTGCGCACGCTCACCCAGATAGCGGACATAGCCTTTATAGGCAAATCCCTTCCCCCGAACGACGGAGGCCAAACCCCGATAGACTGCGCCGCGATTGGAGTTCCAATGGTATATGGGCCGAATATGTCGAATTTCAGGCGCATATGCGCAACTCTTGAAGAGTCTGCGGCGGCGATAAAAGTAAAAGATGCAGAAAGTGCCATTGCTGAAATTGAGCGGCTTGCAAAAAATCCGGAATTGAGGAAAACGCTAGCCGAATCCGCCAAGAGATGGCACTCGTCTAACATAGGAGCGGCGAGGCGCGATTTTGAAGCCATCGAGAAGTTTTTATAGCGCAATATTTCTCAAAAACGTTTGGCATCGCGCCAAACTTTTTTTAATTCTGCGGAATAATGAATTTTAAAAGCGCGCGTTTAAGCTTTTGAAGCGGCAAGTTTAGGCGGAAGTTTTTTTTGTAAAAAATATAAATTTACATTCCGCGCAAAAGAATCGCATTTTATAAATTGACGAGAGCGGGCAAACTTGCCTTTATTGTTTGAAAAATACACTCTTAAACGGACGGGAATAAAACAGCCATGTCAGCAGATATTATAGCAAACTACATTGAAGCATTTGCGGCGTATTCGCAAGCATACCCCGTATTATTTTGCCTTTTCATATTCGTATTTATGACGATAGAAAGCTCTTTCATACCATTTCCAAGCGAGGTGGTTATGATACCGGCAGGGTTTCTGGTAGCGAGATACAATATGCTAACGGCCTCGCATTTCTCGGACTTGTTAATAATTATAATACTCGGCACGGCGGGTTCCATAGCCGGCGCATTCGTAAACTATGCGCTCTCGATAAAGCTCGGCAGGCCCTTTCTGCACAAATACGGAAAATATTTCTTTCTAAAAGAAAACGCCCTAAACCGCGCGGAGGAAATTTTTAGGGAATACGGGGAAATAGTGACCTTTGTCTGCCGCCTGCTGCCCGCGATTAGGCAGCTCATTTCAATCCCAGCAGGGCTGTCGAGAATGAATATCGCAAGATTTACCCTATTCACCGGGCTTGGAGCCGGAATATGGACGGCAATCCTCGCAGGTGTAGGATATTACTTTGGATATCTGACGGGCGACATATCTTATTTGGAACTTATTCATAAAGGATCTGACATAATAAACGAGCACTACTTGTGGATAATAGGCGGGCTTGCCGTGACGATTGTTGCCTACATTGCCCTGCACCGTAAGATAATGGGCGAAAAACGCGCGTAAAAGATACGAGTATGTCAAAAATTACGGAAAAGTTAAAAGCTCTATACAACAAAATAGTCCGCGAACAGGCCTCGCCGGAATATATAGCCCGTGGCTGGGCAATCGGAATGTTTTGGGGGTGCATATGCCCGTTCGGGCTTCAGCTTCTGTTTTCAATCCCGACGTCTTTCATTTTAAAGGGCAGCAAGATTGGAGCAACTATTGGGACTCTCATTACAAATCATTTCACAATTTTTTTGATATACCCTGTTCAATGCTATGTGGGGTGCTTAATCACGGGAAGGCCTCTGAGCTATGCGGCGATAAAAAAAGCCATGGTTGATGTGATTAACACACAAAGCTATGAGGCGTTAATGAATACGGGCTTTGACCTCATTGTCGGGTTTCTTGTGGGAGGCGCGCTATTTGCGGCCATAATGACGCCGCTTACATATTTTGGCGTAAAGCGCATGGTAATTAATTTTAGGCGCAAGAACCGCGAAGAATAACTGCTATTTTATGCGGTAAAGTTTTTTTACGGCAGGCATCGGGCGGAACTTTGCATCAATAAAAAATTGCTTTTATCTATTGCCGATTTTTATATTGAACGCTTCTAAATTTTTAACCCGTTCGGATTTCTATTAATAAAATTCAGTGTGTAGAACATTGTTTTTTTCTGCGCGGTATATTGCTTTATTGGGCATGCTTATTTTAATGCAAAAGGTAAAGTTTTTCCGCCCCGCTATGTGGTCTCAAGCATTTTTATCTTAGACGTTTGGTTTGCATAAAATCAGATAGTTTTGCATAATTGTTGTTTTTTGGCGCAAAAAAAAGCGTTCCATTTATCTATGTTAAATAATTTTTTTATTTATTTTTGCGTATAATTTAGAAAGATTTTTTTAAAATTTTATTAGGACAAGATTCAATTTTTATAATTTCCTTACCCACCAGCTCCTCAAGGAATTAAGCAAAAATTCGGTCACAAACTTTCTTGGATTCGAAGCCAATTAAAAGGAAATAAATGCTGCCTTGCCATTCAGGCAACTTTTAAGGTACAGTAGCAACCCTGCTCTTTTATCGTGCTCTTAAAAGTCTTTTCTTCAAGGGAGACATTAACGCCTAAAAAATTAAAAAAAGTACAAGTTTGCGAAAAAAAAGAAAAAAAATTCCCTTGACAGGTTAGACTTATCTAACTTTTATACCCACAGATTTTAGTCCTTTTCTCTCTAAAAGCCCAAACGCTAAAAAAGCCAAAATGCAATTTGGGTGTTTTTTTGAAAATTAGAGTTAGATTAGGCTAACTTTGTAGCATACCAGCCCCTTCACTAAAAAAAATTACAATGGATAATTTAACAAAAAACGACAAAGCAAACGAAGAAACAACGACGCTCGCAGATATGCCCGTCGGATCTTCAGGTAAAATCCTTAAAATAATCCCCCACTCTCGCGGAGAAAAAAGATTCGCCGACGTTGGGCTTGTTCCGGGCACAGAGCTTGCAATACAATCCCGCGCGCCATTTGGCGGCCTAATAAGGGTAAAGGTTATGCAAACAAGCATAACGATTCATTCCTTAGACGCTAAAAATATCATTTTATATAGAGAGTGCGCACAATGAAAAAACTTTTCAGAATCGCGCTTGCCGGCAATCCAAACTGCGGCAAAACTTCGATATTTAACTGCCTGACAGGCGCAAGGCAGCATGTCGGTAACTATCCGGGTGTCACGGTAGAAAGCAAGTCCGGAAAATTCTCAATCGGAAACATTCAAATTGAGCTTATTGACCTGCCCGGAATATACTCGCTATCCTCCATCTCCCCAGAGGAGGCTGTCGCATTCGATGAACTAACAAGCGGGAAGATTGATTTAATTATAAATGTCATAGATTCGTCGGCGCCAAACAGAAGCCTCTATCTTACAACGCAGCTTGCCGAGCTTGGAATTCCTATGGTCGTAGCATTTAATATGAGCGACGACGCCTTAAAAAAAGGCATAAAATTCGAAATTCCAAAGCTTGAAAAATACTTTGGATTTCCAATCGTGCAGACAGTCGGCCGCAATTACGATGGAATAAAACCTCTTATTGAAAAAATTTCCCAGATGCTCTCCGTGCGCAACCCCCGCGCCGTGCAAACTCTCTCATACGGGAAAGACTTGGACGAATCGATAGAAGCAATAGCGGCAAAAGTTAGGGAATTGCATATTGAAAAATTTGCCCATATCCCTCCGCGATTTTTTGCGATAAAACTTCTCGAAAGCGACACCTGCACGATGAAAATTCCGGAGCTGCAGCCCGTCTGGAAGGAGGTTTCAAGACAAATAAAGCACTTGTCGGCCATCCACGCAATAGACGATACGCCCACATTCATGGCGGATAAAAGATACGCAATAATATCCGGCGCATGCCGCGGCGCAATCTCCTTCCCCGCGCAAAAAAGGCGCGATATTTCCGACGCCATTGACACAGTCGTCACCAATAAGTTTTTGGGCCTGCCGATATTTTTTGCAATAATGTACGCTACCTTTTGGTTTACATTCACATGCGCCGATCCCGTAATGGGCTGGATTGAAGAAGCGTTTGCGGCCCTCGGAGACGGCATAAAATCCGCATGGGGAAGCGGCACTCTCCCCTACATAAGAGACCTTTTGACAGACGGGATAATCGGAGGTGTCGGCGGAGTTGTCGTATTTTTGCCAAACATACTGTTTATGTTTCTTGCGCTCGCGCTTCTCGAAGAAAGCGGATATATGGCGCGCGCGGCATTTATCATGGACGGAGTGATGAGGCGTTTCGGACTGCAAGGGAAATCTTTTGTGCCGCTTATTCTCGGCTTTGGGTGCAGCGTGCCTGCCATAATGGCAACGCGCTCGATAGAGTCGGAGCGCGACAGGAAGACAACCATAATGGTGTTGCCGCTCATGAGCTGCAGCGCGCGCCTGCCAATATATTCCCTAATCATACCTGCCTTTTTCGCGGAAAAATACCAGGCATTTACAATGTGGGCGATATACATACTCGGCATAGCGGTTGCGCTTCTTGCCGCGCTCGCCTTGAAAAAAACGGTTTTCAAAGGGGAAGGCGAAGTGTACCTCATGGAACTGCCGCCTTACAGATTCCCCACGCTAAAAAGCCTGCTTCTGCATATGTGGGACAAGAGCAAAGTGTACCTGAGAAAAGCCGGCACTATAATTCTTGCAACCTCCATAATATTGTACGCGTGCAATACCTTCCCGGAAAAGACCGAATTTTCGAAAGATTACGACACCCTCATATCAAAAGATATCTCCGCCGCGAAGATATCAGAAGATCAGATTAAAATTTTGGAGGTCGGAGGGGCCCTCGGCGCCGCAGACATTGCAGAAATTGAAGGAAACTCTTACATTATGCCAGAAAGCCTTATTGAAGTACTCTACGATAAAAATCTGACAGCCGAGCAGAAAAATATTGTCGATACGGCGGCAAAAGCCAATGCATCAATCGCCGCACTCCAAAATGAGAAATCGGCCGAACTGCTCGAATATACAATATCTGGGCGCATTGGGAAATTCTTCGAGCCAGTATTTGAGCCAATCGGATTTGACTGGAAGCTCACGACCGCCACAATCGGCGCGCTTGCCGCAAAAGAAGTGTTTGTCTCCCAGCTCGGTATTCTCTATTCCGAGGGAGAGAGTGACGAAGAAAGCCAAACTCTGCGCGAAAAACTCGCAGAAACATACACTCCGCTACAAGCCTTTTGCATTATGGTTTTCTGCTTGCTTTCAATACCGTGCCTTGCAACTCTCGCAATCATAAAACGGGAACTCAACTCTTGGAAAGCGCCTATATTCGAAGCCGCAATGCTCTTTTCGATAGCCTATATTTTGACTTTTATAATATACCAAGCTGGAACGCTCTTGGGAATTGGCACAAAAATTTTGGGATAGCATAAAGGATTAAGAAACTTAAATTGGAAATTTTTTATGGAAAAAATGGTAATAGTGCTTTTCACGGTTATCGCTGCGTGTCTGCTCTTGTTCAGGCTCTCAAAGAAGCTCAAAACCTCCTCTCGAAATGGGGCATGCGGAGAATGCTGCGGCTGCTGCTGCGGGAAAGCTTGCGCGTGCTCCGATAAAAAAAACAATTTGGAAATGAAATAGTCTGTTATAATCGCAACGCCGCGGAGGACCATGACTCCGCGGCGTTTTTTTTGTATGTACACGGCCCTGTTAAAAAATACACCATATACATAATGCGCAAGGTTTAGGGATAGTTTAAGCCGCACGCAAACTCAGAAAAGTCCGCCGGAAAAAACAATCAGTTAAGCAAAAAAAAAACGCGCAACCCGCGGTGTCAAAACCATCGAATTGCGCGTCGCAAAAGGAAAAGGGTTTATGCCAAATCTTTTTCCGTAAACTTCATCACGCCGCCTTCCGTAACCTTTCCGGAAATTATTGCGCGGGCGAGCGGATTTTCTATTCTGTTGTTTATGACCCTCTTTAACGGGCGCGCCCCATAGAGCGGATCGTACGCTTTTTCGGCGAGGAAATCGTACGCGCCTTTTGTAAGCTCCACCTTTATATTTTGCGGTTCGAGCCTCTTGTTGAGCGAATCTATCTGCAGCTTTACTATCTTTACTATCTCCGGAAGCTGCAACGCTTTGAACATTACTATGTCGTCAATTCTATTGATAAATTCGGGCTTAAAGTGCGCCCTTACCTCGGCCATAACGCCCTCGCGGGTAGATTCCGAAAGCGAGCCGTCAGGCTCTATTTTACCGTCGGTAATAAAGCGCGCCCCTATGTTGGACGTCATTATTATGACGGTGTTTTTGAAGTCAACCTTGCGCCCTTGCGAATCCGTCAACACTCCGTCGTCCATTACTTGCAATAGAGTGTTTAGAACCTCCGGGTGTGCTTTTTCAACTTCGTCAAACAGCACGACAGAATACGGCCTGCGGCGGACGGCCTCGGTCAGCTGGCCCCCCTGTTCGTATCCGACATATCCGGGCGGCGCGCCTATGAGCCTTGCCACCGAATGTTTTTCCATGTACTCGGACATGTCGATTCTTACCATATTTTCCTCGTTGTTGAAAAGCGCCTCGCTTAGAGTCTTCGCAAGTTCTGTCTTTCCTACGCCCGTCGGCCCGAGGAATAGGAATGTGCCCGTCGGGCGCTTGGGATCCTGTATTCCAGCGCGCGAGCGGAGAATCGCATTGGCGACGCTCTCGACCGCCTCGTCCTGTCCGACCACCCTGTGGTGCAATATTTCAGGAAGCTTTAAGAGTCTTTCCTTATCGCTTTCAACAAGCTTCTTTACAGGAATTCCCGTCCATTCGGCGACAATCGCCGCTATTTCGTCGGCATTAACGCTCTCGCTTATCAGGGAATTGCCCTCTTTCTCAACTTCCATTGCTTTTTTAAGCTCTTCTTCAAGCTTTGGAAGTTCGCCGTATTTTATCTCGGCGGCCTCAGTCAAATTGTAGTCGCGCTCGGCGCGCTCCATGCGCATTTTTGCGGCTTCGATTTTCTCGCGCAAAGTCACGGCTTTCTTGGTTGACTCTTTTTCAGCCTCCCATTTTGCCTTCATCGCGGCGGAATCCGTACGAAGTTGGGCGAGCTCTTTGCGGACTTCTTCGAGGCGTTTCTCGTCGTGGTTTTCCTTTACGAGAGCTTTTTCCTCTATTTCGAGCCTGCGCACTTTTCTCAACATTGTGTCGAGATCGGTGGGCATAGAGTCGAGCTGTGTCTTGATTCTCGCGCAAGCCTCATCGACGAGGTCAATCGCCTTGTCGGGGAGCTGGCGCCCAGAAATGTACCTGTCGCTTAGCACGGACGCCTCAACAAGCGCCCTGTCTTGAATGTGCACGCCGTGGAAAGTCTCGAAGCGCTCTTTGAGCCCGCGCAATATGGATATTGTAGTCTCGACGTCTGGTTCCGCGACATAGACGCTCTGGAACCTGCGTTCGAGCGCGGGATCCTTTTCGATATACTGCCTGTATTCGTCGAGGGTCGTAGCGCCTACGCAACGCAACTCGCCGCGCGCAAGCATCGGCTTTAGCATATTGGAGGCATCCATCGACCCTTCCGTCTTTCCGGCTCCGACTATCGTGTGGAGCTCGTCGATAAACAGGATTATCTTGCCTTCGCTTTCTTTTATTTTATTGAGAACCGCCTTTAAGCGCTCTTCAAACTCGCCGCGGTATTTCGTGCCAGCTATCAGCGCACCCATATCGAGGGCGAATACGGTCTTGTCTTTCAAGCCGTCGGGAACGTCGCGGCGCACAATGCGCTGCGCCAAGCCTTCGGCTATCGCCGTTTTACCAACGCCCGGCTCGCCTATGAGAACGGGGTTGTTTTTAGTCTTTCTGGACAAAATTCTAATTACTCGGTTTATTTCGTCCTCGCGGCCGATGACGGGGTCGAGCTTTCCGGCTCCGGCAAGTTTAACCAAATCTGCGCCGTACTTTTCGAGAACGTCGTAAGTGTCTTCCGGTGTTTTTGTAGTCACGTGATCGTTTCCTCTCATCTGTTTAATTATTTCTTCCACCGAGTCTCGCGTTATCTGCAGACTCCTGAAAAGATCCGCCATCTGGGCGGGCTCGGGCTTTTCGATTATCGCTAAAAACATGTGCTCTGTCGAGACAAAATCGTCGCGCATTTTTTTGGCTATCTCCTCCGCGCGCCCTATTGTCTGCGAGCATGAATTGCTCATGTACACATCGGTATTCGAACCCGAAACCTTTGGAAGCGAATCGAGAACGCGGCGTATGCCGAGTTCCAACGCCGAACGCTTGTCGGCGCCCATTTTAGAAAGCAGCGCTCCCACGATGCCACCGTCCTGCGCTACAAGACTCGCCAACAAGTGCACCTGCTGTACTTCGCTGTTGCCCCTGCCTTTGGCTATCTCGATGGCGCCATTGATGGCCTCCACGCTTTTTTCTGTAAGTTTTTCGGGATTGATATTCATATACTTTTAATGTAGCATTTGTTATGCCAGAATGCAATAATTTAATAATTAAACGCTTAATAAAAAGTGGCAGAGTTCAATATGTGACAAAATCGCACACCCTGCCAGATTTTGACACACACGGTTTAAGGCAGTTTTCAATTTTGGCACAACCGGCCCGTCAAATTCATAAATAAAAATCACCGCTCCTCACTGTCGTCATCAAATCTATAAAATAAAAGACGCACGCTAAATGCGGGCGCCTTCAAAAGTAGAAAATACACAGTATTTAGCGGCTCGACATTGCAAATTCACAAACGGCTAAAAAATATATCCGCCGCGATATTAATCCGCAACATTCAAAAGGCTAATACCCAAAGCGCAGCACAAACGGCTCTGACGATACTTTCGGATTATTTTTCAACTCTCCGCAAGCTCTCTGTATGGCCCCCTCGGTCGTTGTGTGGGTTGTGAGAAGCAACCACGCCCTTCCCTCAGTCTTGCACGAACGCTGCATCAAGGTCTCTATCGATATGCCGCAATCTGACAGCGTCTTTGCTATCGACGCCAAAACCCCTGCCTCGTCGTCAACTTCAAGCCTAATATAAAACTCTCCGGACACTTCGTCGAGCTCCGCTACCCTCGCTTTTTCAGGCGGCGTCGGGATTAGCGTCTTTGGCTCGCCGGATATGTATTTTATGGCGTCAAAAATATCGGCGATTACTGCGCTTGAAGTCGCGTCGCCGCCGGCTCCGCGCCCGATGTGGATTGTCCGCCCCACTACGTCTCCGGTTATCGCAACTGCGTTGTACACCTCGTTTACGTTCGCCACAGCGTCGGAAAGCGGAACGAGTGCCGGATATACAGACGCAAACAGCGCACCTTCTTCACCGACAGTCCTAACCGCCGCGATGAGCTTCACCCTGTATCCAAAGTCCTTAGCCCACGCCATGTCTTCGAGCGTCACGCGCCTTATGCCGCAAACTATCGAAGGCTTTATCCATACTCCGTGCGCTATATAGCCGAGTATCGATATTTTATGGGAAGCGTCTATTCCGTCGAGATCCAGAGATTCGTCCGCCTCAACGTATCCGAGCCTTTTGGCGTCCGCAAGAATCGTCTCGTACGCGGCGTTTTCGCGTTCCATGCGGGTTAGGATATAGTTGCACGTGCCGTTTAGTATCCCGTATATTAACGGGAAGCGGTTTGCCACAAGCCCTTCGCGAAGAACCTTTATTATTGGGACTCCCCCCGCGACACTCGCCTCAAAAAAATAGCTGCCCTTCGATTTTTTTGCCTCGGCAAAAATTTCCTCGCCGCGAGCGCATATCACAGCCTTGTTTGCGCTTACGACCGTCTTGCCGTTGCGCAATGCGGCAATCGTGTAATCGAACGCCGCCCCCGTGCCGCCCATGAGTTCGCAAACTATGTCTATTTCCGGGTCGTTAATTATATCGTACGGATTCTGGGTCAATTTTTCCGGCGGAATTTCGACCGCGCGTTTTTTGGACAAGTCGCGCACGCACACTTTTGAGAGTTCGTAGTCAACCCCGAAGCGTGCCGAAAGCCTGCCTCCGTCGAGATTTTTCCATACCGCGCCTGCGACAGTCCCAAACCCTATAAAACCTATCTTAAATGTTTTTTTCTTTGTATCCATAATATCAATGCGCCCCAAAAATCCTACGAATGCGCAAAGCAGCGCACTCCGTCCGCAGGCTAAAATCTGTTTTCCGTGCCTTTTAGAAGCCTTGCAATATTGCTTCTATGCCTGAAAATTACGACCGCCGCTATTGCTAGAGAAATGTAAAAATGCCCGGGCATCGACGGATATATTATAAAAGAGGCTATCGGAAGCGCAACCGCAAGAGCGAGCGACGCCAGAGAAACATATCTGCTCGCATAGAAAACCACGACCCAAACTACAAGCGCCGCCACAATCGCCCAAAGCATTATTGCCGAAAGCCCTCCTATCGCGGTAGCGACTCCCTTGCCGCCCTTAAATTTTAGAAATAAAGAAAAGCTGTGCCCCACTATCGCAGAGCACAACCCAACATACGCAAGAGTCTGTGGGTCGGAAAACTGTACTCCGAACACCGACGGGTACAACGGCCAAGCCGTCGCTAAAAAGCCCTTGGCGGCGTCGAGAATAAAACATATATTTCCCGGAACTTTCCCGCAAACTCTTTTTACATTTGTCGCCCCGGGATTTCCGCTGCCCGCTTTCAGAATATCCACTCCACAAAAACGGGCAATAATAACCGCAAACGGAATTGACCCCAAAAGGTATCCCGCTGCGGTCACTATTAGAAATCCGGCTACGTCCATACTACGAGAAATCTACGACGCGAACAGCCTCAACTTTGTCGAGGGCTTTAAGCTCTGCGACTGCCTCGGGCGCCGGAAGCGCGTCGAGCTCGTACACGCTTAGGGCCATGCCGCCCTTTTCGTCGCGCGAGAGCGTCATATTTGCAATGTTGCAGCCGTATTTGCCGATTATCGTGCCGATGATTCCGACCATTCCGGGAGTGTCTTGGTTGCGCAAGAGTATCGCGGATTTGTTGTGCGGATTTATCTCAACCTCGTGGGAGTCTATCCTCACGATTTTCGGGCGGGCGCTCGTACCCATGACTGTTCCCGCCGCGTAATGAGTTTCACCGCTTTGAGAGTACGCAACAACTTCCACAAGTTCCGAATAGTCTGCCTCTGTCGAGCTATTTACGCTTTCGACTTCTATGCCCAGATGTTTCATTTTTGCCGGCGCATTTACGTCGTTCGCATTCTCCGAGATCTTCGAGAGATACCCTTTCTGGACAGCGAGAGTCAAAAGCTTGTTGTCTATGTTGCCGAGCTTTCCAAAGTATTTTACAGATATTTTTGATGCGGGCCCGTCGACAAGCTGCTGTACAAACAACCCGAGTTTTTCGCAAAGCTCAATGTACGGGGATATTTGCTTCATCGACTCTGCGTCGATGCTCGGCTTGTTAATAGCGTTGCGGATTGCGCCGCCGCTCAGGGCGTCGGCAATCACCTCGGCTACTTCGATTCCGCAGCTTTCCTGCGCCTCTTTTGTCGAAGCTCCCAAGTGCGGAGTCAATACGAGATTCGGGAATTTCAAGAGCGGGCTGTCTTTCGAGAGCGGCTCAGATTCGTAAACGTCGAGACCTGCCGCTGCGACTTTGCCGCTTTCGAGCGCCTCCACAAGCGCGCTTTCTTTAATGATGCCGCCGCGGGCGCAGTTGAATACGCGCACACCTTTTTTCATCATTTCAAAAGCCTTTTCGTCCAGCATATATTTGGTGGCTTCGGTAAGCGGCATATGGACCGTTATGTAGTCGGCGCGCTTAAATGCTTCTTCAAGCGGCACCATTTCTACACCTATGGTTTTTGCGCGGGCCTCAGTTAAAAACGGGTCATAAGCTAAAACTTTCATTCCGAATGCCATTGCCCTCTTGGCGACTTCCGCGCCTATCCTTCCCATTCCAAGTACGGAGAGGGTCTTATTTTTAAGCTCAGTTCCCTTGAAAGATTTCCTATCCCACTTTCCGCTGTGAATGGAGGCGTTTGCTTGCGATATAGGGCGAGTTCCGCACAAAATGTGGGTAAATGTAAGCTCGGCCGTTGCTATCGTATTTCCGGTGGGCGTATTCATTACCACTACGCCCTTTTCAGAAGCGGCAGGTATGTCGATATTATCGACCCCAACACCGGCGCGGCCAACTGCTTTCAGCTTTTTCGCGCACTCCAATACGTCGGAGGTAATGCGGGTTTCCGAACGGACTATTACGGCGTCAGCGTCGGCTATCAGTTCCTTGACCTTGTCGGGGGTGGAACCGTAGGCTTCGACAGTTTCGAAACCCTTCTGTTTGAGTAATTCTACGCCTTTGGGCGAGATTGGATCTGCTACTAATACTTTTAATTTTTTATTCATGATAACGCGGCAATCGTGGGACTGTTTTCCAACCCGATTGTCAAATTTCAAAAAAATGCCTTATTGCCGTAAAAGTCAAGATGAAACACTTCTCGTATCCGCGTAATGAAAACTGCAATAAAAAAATTTATTTAGAGAGCCTCTGAGGAAAGCGGCATTTTGGCAAATCCATATTTTTTAAATCACACCAAAAATTCTAAATACTACAAAATATTTTATCAGCTAGGCGTGACAGAGTAAAAAGAAAGCAAAAATTTCACCCTAAAAAAAGTGAAATTTTTCTGAAAAAGCTCCTATTGGACGATTATGGAAATTAATAAAAAAATATTCCAATCCGCAAAAAATGCAAAAATATAAAATATTTTTTCAATCCCAAATCGTATAAAGTAGAGGCTATTGCTTTGTAGAACCCCCAAAAAATAACCTGTGAAATTCAAACTATCGCCAAGAATAAAGACAAAAAAAACCGCCTCGTAAAAGGCGGTCTTTTTTCAAGAACCCAAAATTAGTATTTAAGAGCAACTGAGATGTCAACCAAGTGTTGGTTGTATGTGCAACCCGCCAGATTTGAAGAGTTGTTCATGAATCTGTAATTCGCGGACAAAGTAATGAATTTGTTCGGGATGAAGGAAACACCTATGCGGCCTATGTATGTATCGTCGTCACGGTCGTTTCCTGCATACATAGCATAGTTGCTATTTACATACGAGAAGCTTGCCGTCGAACGGATAAATTCGGAGAAGTAGTAGTTAGCGCCAACTTCGCAGCCGGAGTTGATTGCAGACTGGCGGGAAGCACCGTTTCCGAAGTCACGATAGCCAGTGGCAAAGAGACCGAGCTTTGGAGTGAGTTCGTATCCGAGGGTAGCCCTAAACGCGAATGTCGTGTCATCTTGGCCTTCAACAAAAACAGAACCGGAAGGATCGCGGTATGTCACACCGGCATACACCATTGCAGTCAATTTTGGCAGAAGCTCGCCGCGAACTGTCACACCGCCAAAGTGGTCGTTGCGTGAATCGCCGCCGAATATAGCATTCATAGGATTGCCACCTGAAAATTCGGTATAACGGTATTGATAAGTCAAACCTACGGAAATTTTCGGATTTAATTTGTAAAGCAAGCTTACCGGTATCGAATATACATCTACGTCGGAATATATAGCTGACCATTTACCGAGGTATTCGGTGTATTGCCACATGCCGCCGAGTTCGCCATCGAGCTTTTCGGAGAAGCTATATGTTGCATTTATGCCAGCCGCATAATCATCGTAGCGGACGAGTTCACCACTTTGTAAAGTAGTTGACGTGTTTTGAAAACGTTGGTCGAAAGAGAAGTTCGCGTCGATTTTCAGAAGCTGGTCTGTGAAAGAGGCAGTCGCCATCACGTGGCTGAGGTTGGAGTTGAACTCTTTGTGCTGGGCGTAACGCGTCAAGTCTTCAAAGAATTTTACATTTGCCTTAAATTTGCTGTTGCGGCCGTAATCTGCCTCAGCTCCTAAGCGGAATATCGCCGCATAGTCGTTTATTTTATTGCTCGATCCTGTATATGTCACGTTGCTGTTCCAGCTGCCGGTGACTGCGCCCCTGAAGAATATGTCTAACTGATCGCCAATCGTTACCAACGGGGCGGCGTTGGCTGATAGCGCAGCCATTGCGAATACGGATGTTGCGAATATTTTTTTCATTTTTATTTTATTTGTTAAAGTTGCCTTTTGGGGTTCTCAGTATCGGTGTTTCCGAATTTTTAATGTTCGGATTATTTTATTTCCCGCACTATTTGTCAAGCACTTTTATCCCCTCTTTCTTTTTTTTGTTTAAAAAAAATCGCATATCCCAACTCAGGATTTTTTTCTAAAATAATATTGAAAGATTTACCATGCGTACGATAATTCAGCAAGATATATTATTTTTTTAAAATGAGCGAATCGTCCAACAAGTTAAAAATAAAGAAACGCAATTCCACCGAATCACAGCCACTACTATTCGGGCTGCTATCGCGTGTAAAAAAGAACAATAAGTGGTCTTTTAAAGTCAACTGGGGGCGGATCGCAATTCTCGTTATAATTCTATCGCTGTTAGCGTGGGCCGCTGCAAGCGCAACAATTTATTTCGTATTTAAATATTCTAAGGGTTTTGACGACATTACCGTTTACGACGCAATAGTCGCCCCGTTCGACATGAAGTCGCACCGCGAGAAGGTCGGCAACTACAACATCAAAAAAGCTCTCGACATCTTAAAATCCGGCAATATGTCGGAATTTAACGAGGCCTTCATGAACCTCAATATGGGGATTAACCGCGCCCCAAAAAATATAGAGGGCCGCCTAAACCTCGCGCGCATTTACGTCGCGATGAACCGCCCAGACATCGCCATTGAAAAACTCGAACAAGGCATTATTTACTCAAAGGACAATATCGACTTTATCCGCCTTTATATGCGGCTCCTCCTCGACAGAATGGAGGACTCCAAGATAATTGCAGTCGGCGAAAAACTTCTGACCGGCGGAAAGGGCGTCGGAGTCGAAAATCCGCAGGTTAAAGCGTATATTGCAATGACGCTCTCGTCCGTTTACGCAATGCACGGCAACTATAAAAAGTCGGAGGAATACCTAAAAAATTACGGCCTTGAAAAATCGCTTCCCGGAATACTGCGCCTCTCAAAAAACCAGTGGGAAATGGGCAACCGCGACGAAGCCATTAAAATTATAAAAGACAATTTTCAGTATCCGTCGAATAAAAACCCAATGTACGCCCTTCTCGTAAACTACTATACGGCAATGGGCGATATCGAGACGGCGAGAAGATACTCCGTATTGCGCCAGGCCGAAGACCCGTTCTCGGTGACTCAAAAGCTCGAATTGATAAGGCTGCTCGAAAAGTCCGGAGACACCCAGAATCTCGGAAAGATGCTCGACGAATACTTTGAGATAAACAAGGCAAACAATGTAGCCATGATACATTTGGCCAACTACGCTGCGGACAAGGGCGACATTAAAATGATGCGCAAAATATACGACAACGCCATCCGCCAAACTTTCGCCCCTGGAAGATACTGCCTGCTTTTGCTGGAAACTATGATAACCAACGGAGACTACGCCGGCGCCGTAAAATTCTCCGAGGAAATTTTGAAGGGCAAACCGTCTTGGACTAAGCGGTACGAAGACGTCTTGTCCGCAATACGCTCGATAGCATATTACGCCACTGGCAATACAAATATGTCCGACATTCTCATCGCCGACGTATTAAAGCGCTCAAGGATATCCCCCAAAACGCTTGTCGCCACCGCGAGGCGCTTCGACAAGCTGAACGCTCCGCTCGTTGCGAATTCAATACTCGAGCACGCGGTAAACAAGTTTCCGCGCTATCAGATGGCACTTATAAGGCTCGTCCAAAACGAAATAAAAATAGGGGACTCCACAAACATCGGCAAACACGTATTGCGCCTGCTGCAAATGCGCCGCCCGCCGCGCGAGCTCATTACGGACGTATATAACAACCTTTCAAGCGACAGATTTATTTTCGTGCGCGACAGAAAGAAGATTCTCGACGAAATAGAATCGCTAAAAGCCAACAACTCTTCAGAAACTTTCTCGGACGTCATTCCGGACGAAAACGAACTCCACGACGATTCCAGCATGATAGACATTTAGCCTATCTTACATTTCGCAAGCCGGGCGGGAAGCGCGCGACTTTGCGGTAAAACCAATTATCGGCGCCGAAAATTTTTCGGCGCCGATTTTTTTATAAAAGGCCTAAGAAATTGCGGCTAACACGCTTTGGCGGCAACGCCATATTTTATATTTAAAGCGCCGAGGGGTTGATTTTTTTTGAAAGACCTTTGCCAACTTTCAAAACTACGCAAAACATCTAAAACAATAAATTTTGAGGATAAAAAAATAGACACTCATAAGGGGTTATCAGGGTATTTGGAGACAATGCTTCTAATAATAAAATTTATGCGGGCGCCAATTTTGTCGAGAGGCAGTATTTCCGACGCCGCCCCCATTCGCACGGCGTTCTTAGGCATTCCGTAAACTGCGCTTGTCGCCTCGTCTTGGGCGATTGTCCTCCAACCGGCGCGTTTGAGTGCCAACAATCCCTCCGCGCCGTCGTCGCCCATCCCTGTAAGCAGAGCAGCGCAACCTTTCGCGCGCGCCGAGGCGAGGCTCTTGAAAAAAAAGTCAACAGACGGGCAAAATACGCCGCTGCCTCCATAGGTTTCGTACATAAATTTTCCAGAACGCGCTATGCCTAAATTCGCGTCCGCCCTTGAAACATACACCCTTCCCGGCTTTGGGAAATCTCCCCCAGCGGCAATCTCTACTGGAAGCTTCGAGCGCCGCGAGAGCCAGCCGGCGAGGCTCCCTGAAAATTCTGAATCCATATGCTGGACAATCACGCAAGCCCCAGGAAAATCGGCCGAAAGCGCAGAAAGAATTTCCGCTATCGCCCCGGGCCCGCCCGTTGAAGCCCCTATCGCCGCTATCGGGACAAGTCTGCCATAGACCGGCTTTTCAGCCTTTCGCATTGGTGAGCGGAAGACGCACGCGAGCGACAGTTTGTCCGCCAATTCGTCAAATCCGGAACCGCTAAATTGGTCTATCTCCACGGCTCCGAAAGCCCCCGCGCAAATGCAGTCGTACACGGCGGAGGTCTCCATATCCTGTTTGTATGCGGCAACTACTGCGGCTATTCCGCAGCCTTTTATTATCTGCGGCGCGGATTTATTTTCGGAAGGCAATTTGAAATTTGGAGAAACAACGGCAGCCAAAGCCCCGCTCTCAGATATAAAATCGGACAACTTCTCGCCGCCGCCCGCAAATAAAACGGGCTCAAAGTTTCTTTTTTCGAGCTCTTCGAAAACCGCCTTTCCGAACGCCCCACCCGCAATTATCGCTATTTTTTTCATTTAGAAAGGAGATTTCGGACAGTTTCTATAAAAGTGTCGTCCTGAAAGCTGCTCTTTGTCAGATACGCGTCGGCGCCGGCTTCAAGCCCCTTGGCGCGATCCTCCTGCCTATCCTTGTAGGATACTATTATTATGGGAATAGACTTCGAAGATTCCCTCGAACGCACCTTTTCAATAAATTCAAATCCGTTTAGCCGCGGCATGTCTATGTCTGAAACAATCAAATCGTATTTGTTCAACCGCACGCTGTTCCACCCGTCCATTCCGTCGACGGCCGTATCAACGCTGTATCCCGCGCCCTCGAGTATCTGGCGCTGGGTTTCCCTCACGGTTATGGAATCGTCCACAACGAGAATTCTGCCAAGCTCCTTCGCCTTCGCCTGCGAAGAATGCCTCGAAAGCAATTCGCCGCTCGACAAAAATTTGTCTATTGAGCTTACAAGGTCGTCCACGTCGAGTATTAGTATCGGAAGTCCGTCCTCAGTAAGGGATGCGGCGGACACGCACGGAATTTTACCAAGCCTTTCATGCAAGGGCCTTACAACGAGCTCGGACTCGGTCGGGAGAGAGTCTATTTCTATTCCGTACAAATTGTCCCTATCGGCAACCACAACCGCGTAAACAGACCGCGATTCGCTCTGGGCGTCTTCAAAGCCGAGAGAGCGCGCGCCGCTTACAAGCCCCACTGATTTCCCGTCGAGGTCGAAATACTGCCGCCCCTCAACCGTTCGCAACTGCGACAGATCCAACCGCACCGTGCGGTACACCCGCGCGAGCGCAAAGGCGTACGGCTGCCCCGCTATCGACACTACAAGAGATTTCAACACCGAGCGCGTTATCGGCAATTTAAGCTCGAAAGTCGAACCCTCGCCCGCAGTTGAGCTTATTGATATTGTCCCGCCGACCTCGTGCAGCATAGTCTGCACAACGTCAAGCCCCACGCCCCTTCCGCTGATTTCACTAACGTCGGGCTTCGTGGTAAAACCGGGCAGCATTAGAAAAGAGTACAATTCGTCCCCCGATATGTTTTCCAGCATCTCGGGCGCGGCGAGCTTTTTTTCGAGAATTTTTTCCCTAACGGTCTTTTCCTCGATTCCCCGCCCGTCGTCGGATATTGAAATTCTAAGAAGCCCCGCCGAGTGCCATGCGCGCATGAGTATCTTGCCCACAGGCGGCTTTCCGGCTGCAACGCGCTCCTCGGGGGTTTCGATTCCGTGGTCGCAGGCATTGCGGACCAAGTGCATTAGCGGGGACTCGAGCTTTTCGAGAACGTCCCTGTCAACGGGCGTCTTTGAGCCGTCTATCTCGAAGTCTATTCTTTTGCCGAAGGATTTTGCGATGTCGCGCACCATTCTCGGCAGAGACGATATTCCGTCGGAGAACGGGCGCATTCTGCTCGACAACACTTCGGCGTACAGGCGGCCGGCGATTAGCACGTTTCTTCTTGAATACTCGCCGAATGATTCTATCTGCGCCCTGATGTCTGACACCGCGCGGTGGACGGCCCTCCGCGCGAGCTCCAAATGAGCCTGCGCCGCCTCCGCCCCGGGCGAGCCTTCAAGCGAGTATATTGCGTTCTCCAAGTGCCGCGCTATTTGCTCCTGCTCGTTTTTTATAGAAATCATAGACTCGCGGTATGGCTCTATGCGCCTGTTTTCCACGAGGCTTTCCGCCGCGAGCTCCATAAGGCTGCTGAGGCTTTTTGCGGATACTTTTACGGATGCGCCCGAATCTTTGCGCCCCGACGACTTTACCGCGGGGCCCGCGCTCCTGCCCGCCCCGCGCGCCGGCTTGTAAACGCCGTCTATAAGTTCTGTCAAATCGCGGGACAGCGCCGCCGCAAGCGATTCGTCTATCTTTTCAAAGCGCGCCGATACCGCCGAAGAAATGTAGTCCGAGCATTCAAAAAGAAGATCGAAGAAGTCGGAGTCTTCCGGCATTTTTCCGTCGCGCGCCGCCGAGAAGCAGTCCTCCATCTTATGAGAGAGGTTCACCAGCCATTCAAAGCCCACAACACGCGCCGCGCCTTTTAGGCTGTGGCTTGCCCTCATGAGGGAGTCTATTGTTGGCAAATCCCCCGGCGTGCGCTCCAACTTCAGAAGCCCGTCGTTGAGGGCGGAAGACTGGGTCTGGGCGTCTTCGAGGAACACGCCGAATATTTCCCCGTCGGGGCGCTTTGCGGCGGGCGCGCCTTGCGCAGGCTTCACCGCGGAAGTTTTCGGCTCTAACGGCGGATTTTTGCCGGACGCAGAGGGGTTTGCGGCAAAATCTGAATTTAAAAGCCCATCTATATCTTTTTTGCGCGACTCAAAGGCCGACGGTATGTTTTCAGGCGGAACTTTAGCGCATTCAGATATTACTTCAAGGGCTTTTATGGTTGAGGGGCTCGACGAAGATTTCTCAAAGTTTTCCGACAGGGATTTTTCGAGCTTTTCTGCGAGCGCGGCGCAAGAGTCGAAACCAAGCATTTTTGCGGCCGACCTAAGCGCGCGCGCGGCGCCCACAGCAAGCTCCCCGTCGCCGGAGCGCGCGGCAATGCGCATCTTTTCGCACGCGTCGAGCGCTTCGCGGGAAAATAGGGACAGCATCGACTTATCAAAGCTCATAGGTGGTTCCTTATTATTGCATGCACCAGCAGTTCAAAATCCACAACGCCGTACCGCTCTCCGTTAAAATCAAAAATCTTTTCGACAAATCCTCCGAGCGATTTTTCGAGAGTCACAGGCACGCCGCGCAATCTGTCGGTTTCGACGAGCGCCATTCCGGCGATTTTTTCCACGCGGAATGCGAACCTGTCTTCCCCGCTGGAGCACACCAACATTCGCACGCTATCGGACGAGGGCGTTTCGCATCTGCCGATTCCTAGCAGTTTTGCAATGTCCACAGCTATGACAAGCTCTCCGTTTATGTTTGCCAAGCCGGAGATTACACCGTCGCCCTTATGGGGTATGCGGTGTATAAACCTGTCCCTTGCGACTTCCGATACGGCGCGCATTTCCAGCGCGAGATTTTCGCCGCCGCACTTGAAAAGGAAATACGGAGTCTTTTCGCGCAAGCTGTCCGCGCGGGATTCGGATATTTCGCCCGCCCACTGCTCGACGTACTCTATCGGGACGCGCCTATCGAACAGTTTTTTGCCGGCGGCCGAATAAACCGGGCAGTTGTAGCAATGGATATATTTGCGCAAGTCAGGGCACGACGAATCGCCCCAAAGTCCCTCTTTGGTCCAGCAATGTCGGGCTATTTTATCTTCCATATCCATTAAAATATATTGCACGCCTCTTATCCGGCATTCAAGCCAATTAAGAGCGTCCTTCGAGCCTCCTTCTCACAAGCTTAAATCCGAGCGCAGCATCGGCGTTTTGTGGATCTGCATACCTCGCGCGCCGAAAGTACTTTTCCGCTTTCTCCAGATCCCCCTGCGCCGAAAAAATCTCAGCAGCAAGCATGTTAAGCTCTGCAGAGTCGGGATATTCTGCGAGCATTTTCAGGCATTCCCTGCGGGCGGAATCTATATTTCCCGCGTCTGCGAGAGCCATCGCGGCGGAGATATCGGGCTTTTCTGGGATTGGGTTCGGCGCGGCAGGTGCGGGTTCTATCGCATTTTCATTTAATTTTTTTGCGCGTTTTTTAAGTTGTTCACGCCTGTTTTCGCCTAAAAAAGCCCCGAAAAAATTTTCGGATTTTTTTATTGCGGGCCTTACCGCGAACGCGCCTTCCGCGCCCGCCCTTTCAAATCTTGGATCCGACACTACAAATCCGTCCGCATGCCCCGTAAATATCACAGCTCCCTGTGCAGACATCGACAATATTTTGTCAAAAAGCTTTTTTTTCGAGCGTTCGGTGAGGTATATCGCAAGGTTTCTGCAAAAAATTATGTCAAACAATCCGGGGAAAAAGTCGTCGTCAAGTATGTTTGCCGCGGCAAATTTTATCTTCTTTTTCAAAGAATCCGGCATTTCAAACAAGCCGTTTTTTATCTGGAATGCCGCTTCGGAAGCGGCTGAACGGAAGCAGTTTTTGCCGTAAGCCGCGCGTTTTGCCGCCCCTATAAGCTTCTCGGAGTAGTCGAAGGCCTCTATCTCAAAATCGGCGCCCGCCGCGGCAATGACAGACGCTATTGAAAACGCCTCGCACCCTATCGAACACGGAGCGCACAAGACTCTCAAGAATCGTCCCTCTGCGGCGGCTTTCTCCGCAATTTCGCCCAGAAATTCAAAACTCTCCGGCTGTCTGAAAAACCATGTCTCCGGCACGCATAAAGACTCGCAAAATTTACGGAGTTTCGCGGGGCAGCTTTCGAGCTCGGCAGGCAGACAAGATATGTCGGAAAGCCCCATTCCGCGCGCAAAGTCCCTCGCGGAAGACTCCACAAAAGAGTCCCCGAAGGATTCGACACTCGCCCCGCAGCCCCTTTCCACTGCGGCGGCCAAGTTTTTTACAATGTCCCTCACTTGTTAAACATTCCGATTATTTTAGCTGCCGTATCCGAATCTATTAGCTTTTCAATTTTCAGCATCTGCGCTATTTCTCCGTCAACGGTAAAAACCCCGCCGCAATAAGAGCCGCCCTCGGACGGGCCTATGTCGGAGTCGCATATTTCAACGACCCTTGTCACGCGCTCCGCAATGAGCGCCACAAGCCCTTCCGTTACCCCCGAAGATATTTTTACTATCATGTATCTCGTGCTAAAAATGCGCTCCGAGGGCCTGTTGCAAACGTACATCGACAGATCTATGGCAGGCACCGTATTGCCCTTATAGTTGAACACGCCCGCAATCCACTCCGGCGCACCCTGCACTCCGCGTAGCCTGACCGCTGGAACGACGGTTTCCACAAGCCGCGCGTCGGCCCCCCACAGCCTTCCGTCCATCTCGAAAAGTATGGCGAGCATATTTTAAGAACGGCCTCCGAATTTGAACTTTGAAATTTCCGAATCGAGCGCGTCGAGAGCCTCACGCATCTGCGAGCGGCTGTCCGAAACCTGCTTGAGAAGCGAGCCCGCCTGCCGCACTCCGTCGTTTAGAGACGCCATAGCCTCGCTTATCTGCGAAACTCCCGTCGTCTGCGAATTCATTCCCTCCGTAAGGCTTTCAAGCTGCGGGGCGATTGACTGCATCTTTGTTATGACAGTGTCCATTCCGCCGATTATGCGCTCCACGTCGGATACGCCCATGCGCACGTCCTCCGCAAACTTGTCCATTTCAGAGACACCCGCAACGACTGCGTTTTGCATGTCTTTTACGATAGTTTCGATGTCGCTCGTGGCGAGCGCCGTCTGGTCGGCGAGCCTGCCTATCTCGCGCGCTACCACCGAGAATCCCAAGCCGTATGCGCCCGCCTTTTCGGCCTCTATTGAAGCGTTGAGCGCAAGCATATTAGTCTCGTCCGCGACTTTTGAAATGGTGACGACCACCGCGTTTATATTGTTAGCCCTCTCGCTGATTATCGCGAGCCTTTTGGCGATTGACGAAGTGCTCGAAGATAGAATCTGCATCGTCTTTTCCACGGAAGAGAGCTGCGCGCGCCCGTCCTCTGCGGTCTCGGAACTTTTGGACGCCCCGTCGGAGAGCGTCTCAACGGTTTTTGCGAGCTCCGCGCTCGTTGCGGTCATCTGCTTTACGGCGGCGGATATTTCCCCTGTTGAGGAGCAGAAATTCTGCATGCTCTCCTCGTACTCCGCCGAAGCCTTCTCCACGCCGTCGGAATAGGACGACAGCCTGTGCGCCGACTGCGACACGCTCGATATCAGCGAGCGCAAGTTGGCCGCCATATGCCCCATTGACGCCATGAGCTGCCTCGTTTCGTCCTGGGAATTTTCCACCGCCGGTATTTCCACGTCGAGCCTTCCGCGGGCGATTTCCTCCGCGAGTTCGCTCGCCTTTGTCACCCTTGAAAGGAGGCGGCTTGATAGCGCCAGCGCCGCAAGAGTCACGATTGCAAAAACGGCAAGCCCGACCGCCTCGTTGACAATCGACGCGTAAACCGGCGCGAGCAGCTCGGAGCGCGGCGCCATCTGGACCATTACCCAATTCCCCGGGCGGATTATCGCGTGCGCCACGCAATATACTTTTCCGGTTTGAGGGTCTGTAAAATACGTAGCCTGCTGGCCCGTTCCGCCTACCGCCATTGTGCTCTTCGACATTTCCAAGGCCGATTTGAGCAGGTCGCGGTAAACGGTTCCGTATTTGGAAGAGTCGCGGCGCGCGGCCGGGTTGTCGCGGCCTATTTGCCCGTCGCCCCTGCCGCTTTCGATGACAAACGAACCCGTTTCGTCGGTGTAGAGATCGTCGATGGATACGGTGCGCAGCGCGCTGTTTTTTGTGGCGGCTATGATTCGCGACTGCGCGCTAATCAGGAATATTTCGCTGCCCGGAAAAGTTTTAAGAGATGAAACAAGCTCTGAAATTCTCGCCAAATCCCTGTCGAAGGCCATCTGGCCGGCAAAAATGCCCTCGAACATTATCGGAGCCGAATATTCGACCATCAGAGTTTTATTATTGTACAAATATGGTTCTGTCACGACATACCCCTCTTTGTCGCCCGCCTCGGTCTTTTTCTTAAGCCCCGCATAAAACATCGAAGTTTCGGTGTCGCGCAAGGGCTCTATCGACAAGGCGGAAGCATCTCCCCTTCCCCAGTACGCGAGAAATCTCCCGCCCTCGGTTCTGCCGAGCCATTCGTCAACCGATACTTTTGTCGGGTTGGTTTTCAATCCGTAGGCGTCGATACCGCCGCCCTCGGACACATCGACCGCGTCGCGCAAGTTTTTGAGGCCGCGTTCTGTTTTTGCGTCGTTAAAGTCGGCGTTTGGCTCGTATCCTACGCTCGCCCCCACAAAAGTCGGGAAGATTTCAAGGAGGTCGCGAATGAATCCGACGCTTTCGGGCCTGTACCCGAACCATATCTCCCCGGCGGCGGCGGCTGTCCGTGCAATCGAAACGCCCTGTACGTTTTCCTTTGAAACCTGCTCTGCCGCAAGGCGCGTGTCCGCAAGAAATTTAGCCTCGGATAGAGACTTGAAGGTGGCGTAATTGTCGTAGCAATTTAAAATCGTCATCGCCAAATCCACGAGGAAAATCGGCAACACCACAAATACCAGTATCTTTGTCCTTATTCTCATATTTGCCATTGCGGTGGAGTGCGGCGCGCGCATGTTAAACAGCTGCGAACAATAGGCCGCCCGCCTTAAAACCGCGCCGCATTCGTTTTTATTTCTTATAGTAATTTACCCGCGCCGCCCGCCCTTGCAAGACTTTTCGCAAAGCCCTCCGCATTCGCGCCCCCAAAATTTCATAAACAAAAAAACTTCCGCAAAGCGAAATCGGATTTTTTTATAACGTTTAAAAGAGAGCAAACCCGCGTTGTGCCGCCGTCAACTTTTGCGCAAAAACGGCAACGCAATTCAAATTGCAATTTTTTTAGTGAATATCCACCCAATTTCAAACAGCCAAGCCACTTTTTAACGAAAATCCCGAGTAGATTCAAAGAGAGTTTGTGCGGGAGGAAAATAGAAAAAAATCATTGCGGAAGCCAAACTCCGCCATCCGCAGGCATTTTAGGCTTTCCCGCTGACCTCCGAACCGCAAGCATACTCTGCGCTTGAACTTGCACATGCAAAGGCTAATTTTTCGTTTCGGATTTTTCGTCTTTGATTCCCCACGATTCCGCCGCCTTTTTCCAGTCCGGGAAATAGTATTCGTAGTCGGGGCGCTTGGGCTTTTTTATCTTGGCCGCAATTTCGTCTAGCGACGGGCAGCCCGCCGTAAATCCGCCTTCGGGAATGTCGATTTTCGCAAGCCACGCAATAGAGTTTAAAATTAGCTTTCGGAAGTCCGGGTGGGCGAGTGTCCAAACCGCGTGTCCGCCCGTGCAGCCAAAGCCGCGCGTGGAATTTGGATTTTCGCAAAGCCACAAAATAGCCTCCTCCCTACCGAGATTTTTGCGCACAAATTCGTTGCCGGTATTCGGGCCAAACCTCAGCTTGCGAACCTTATCCGGCGGCACAACCACGGCAAGATGCGTAATTTTCTGCTTCGGGTTGTCCGAAAACTTCATATTAAAATGCCATTCGTCATATATTTCAAAAGGCTTTACGCCGCGGGCGGCCGGGTGGTTTGCAAATTTTTTAAATTTAGCGTCGTAATACGGATTCACCGACCAATGAGTCTGGTAGTGGCCACCTATGAGCGAGTCGAGTATCGATACCTCCTCGGAATCATTTTCCCCAAACATAAGCGCGTAGTGGAACACTCCGAAAGAAGTCCCCTTTTCGTTAAGTTTTTTCAGATATTGCATTTTGCCCTTTAACGGGTGCGCGGCTTCGCCCTCGCCAAAAACGACAACTGCGTCGCTCCCCTCAAGCTCCTCGATTTTTGCGCCGGCGGCAAGATTTACAAACTTGACCTCGGCCTTGCCACCAAGCGCCTCTTTAAGCATATCCGAAACGAGCTCGCCCATAAGCTCGTTCTCGTGGTCGCCCCAATAATGTATCGAACCGCCTGAAACGACCGCTATTTTTTTCGGCTGCCCTGCGCCAGCAAAAACGGCGGAGCACAAAAAAACGCACAATAGAATTTTTAACGCTAATTTCATGATTTCTGCCGAAGATTTTTGCGACGCAGCCGTATTTTGCGAGAAAAAAATCCGACGCCGCCCTTCCTCCACTCCTGCGGCAAGAGCGCAAATTTATTTGCCATTCACCCCAAATGCTCTCTATTATGCGGAAGTATTATGAAAATTGTAGTAGCAGGCGCCGGAGATGTCGGGCACTATCTCTGCCAGATTCTAAGCGAAGACGGGCATTCAGTCACACTGATAGAGTCCGAGGATTCCACAGCCGACGACGTCGAGGAACATCTCGACGTGCGCGTGGTGCGCGGCAACGGGGCGTCGGCCGTATGCCTTTTGAAGGCGGGGGTAGAGGCCTGCGACTTTTTTATGGCAATGACCGCACACGATCAACTTAACATCGTTGCGTGCTCAATAGCCGCAAACCTCGGCGCAAAAACCACAATCGCGAGGGTACACGACCAAGTTTACGCCGACGCGTCGGTTATAAACTACCAAAAGCATTTTAATATAGACATACTTATAAATCCCGAAGCGCTGACTGCTGTGGAGCTTGCAAAACACGTCCGCAACCCCGAAAGAATGGCGCTCGAAGACTTCGCAAGGGGCGCGATTGAGCTGCAAGAAGTTGAAATATCGCCCGACTCAAAGGCCGCCGGCACCGCCCTGCGCGATTTGCGGCTAAGCGGAGTAAAAATCGGGTACGTAGAGCGCGAGGGCGAACTTATAGTGCCGCGTGCCGAAACCGTATTGCGCGCCGGCGACAAGGCGACCATAATAGGCACGCCCGACAATATTCTAAAAGACCGCCGGGTATTTTCAAGCGCCTCGCCCGCCGCGCAAAGAATAGTGCTGTACGGGGCTACTGAAACTGCAATTTCCGTAATCAGGCGCCTGCACGACCACCGCTTTAAGATACGCGTCATAGAGCCTGATCTTGAAAAATGCAAAACGCTCGCCGAAGCCTTCCCAAACGTCACAGTCATAAACGGAAGCGCGACGAGCCTGCGCCTGCTGGAAGAAGAGCAAATAGGCAGCGCCGACTACTTCATCGCCTGCACCAAAGACGACGAGGAAAATGTTATGACATGCCTTCAAGCAAAAAAGCTTGGCGTCGCCCACGTTGAGCTTGTCATAAATAAGCCCGACTACGAGCAGGTTCTGCAAAACATAAGCGGATTTCTGAATTTTGAGTCGATAGTATCGCCGCGCCGCGTGACAGTCTCGGAGATAAAAAAGTTCGTCACAAACAAGGAATATTCGATAATAGGCTCGCTGCGCGGGGGCACGATAGAATTTTTGGAATTGAATGTAGGGGAAAAAGCTCCGGCGATAGGCAGGCCGCTGCGCGATCTCGGTCTGCCGCCCGCCTGCATAATAGCTGCAATAGTAAACGATTCCGGCGCGAAAGTCCCTGGGGCTACCGACTATGTCGCCGCAAACGACAGGCTCATTGTCATTCTCGAAAAGCAGAAGGCGGCGGAAGTCGTAAAAATGTTTGTAAAATAGCCGAATGAACTACTCGCTGATATTAAAAATACTGTCGATGGTGTTCGCAATAATGGCGTTGGCATTTTCGCTGAGCGCGGGGGTTTCGGTGTATTATTATTCCGGCTCTCCGCTTGAAGGCGAGGCGCTTCCCGCATGGATTTCGATAATCGCGCTCTCGATAATGCTAACATTCGCATTTTTCCTGCCGAGCCGCACGGCCTCCGGAAAGCTGTTTAAGAAGGAGGCGATGTGCATAGTGGGACTTGGGTGGACTCTCGCTTCGCTGCTCGGGGCGCTTCCATACATAATGATTATCGACGCATCATTTAGCGACGCATTTTTTGAATCTGCAAGCGGATTGACAACAACGGGGGCGTCGGTTTTCGGGGATTTCTCCGATTTTCCCAAGAGCTTGATGTTTTGGCGGTGCTTGTCGCACTGGATAGGCGGCTTGGGAGTAATCGTATTCTTCGTAGCGATACTTTCGTTTTTGGGTTCGGACGGGCGCACGCTATATTCAAGGGAAACGAGCGCAGCGTCCGGCGGCGGAATGGAAACCGAGCGTATTCAGTCGGCGGCGCTCAGAATAATGGGGCTGTACAGCGCAATATCGGTGGTATGCGCGCTGACGTTTAGGCTCTGCGGCATGGGCTGGTACGACGCCGTGTGCCATATGTTTTCAACTGTTTCAACCGGCGGATTCAGCGTTTACGAAGACAGCATTGCTAGGTACGACAACCTGTTAATTTGCTGGGCTGTCACGTTTTTTATGTTTGTCGGCGGCATTGGATTTTCCGTAATAATATATTTCGCCTCTGGACATATAAGGAAAGCGCTCCAAAATACCGAATTTAAGGTTTACGCTGCAATTCTCGCCCTCTCCGGCATTGCTGTGACAATCGCGGTATACGCGAGTTCCGACACTTCCCAGCCGTTTTTCCGCACGCTTACATACGGCATGTTTAATACTGTCTCGGTAATGACAACCACAGGGTTCATGTGCGACGACTACCAAAAGTGGCTGCCGATGACGCACTCGATATTCTTTGTGCTTATGATAATAGGCGGGTGCTCCGGCTCGACGTCCGGCGGGATAAAAGTATCGCGCCTTATCTTATCCTATGGGCTATGCCGCAACCATATAGAAAAATCATTCCGGCCGAGAGTCGTGCGCCCGGTGAGGATAAACGGCAAGATTATTGACGAAGACGACGCGTACGAAGTGCTCTCGTATGTCACAATGTTCGCACTCATAGTAATGGTTTCAATTCTTGCGATATCGTTTTTCGAGACCGACTTGGAATTGTCGGAATCCATAACGGCTGTAATAAGCTTGATTAACAACGTCGGCCCCGGCGTCGACAGAATAGGCCCCGCAGAAAACTACGGATTTATGAACGGCGCATCAAAGATATTCCTGAGCGTATTAATGATAATGGGCCGCCTTGAATTCTATGCGGTGCTCGCGCTCTTCATGCCATCGCTTTGGCGCAAATTTCAATAGGTAAAAATCATGGCAAAACTCGGTGTAAACATAGACCACTCCGCGACTCTTAGGCAGGCCCGCTACCGCGAGGTTCCGGCTGGCTCAAAAATTATAGTGGAGCCGAATCCGACGGAAATCGCGCTCCTCGCCGAAAACGCGGGCGCCGACTCAATAACTGCCCACCTGCGGGAGGACAGGCGCCATATCAACGACTCGGACATTTTCGCGCTCCGCGAAAAAATCCGCACGAAGCTGAATATGGAAATGTCGTGCGCGGAGGACGTCGTGGCAGTCGCGCTCAGGGTAAAGCCCGACTATGTGTGCCTCGTTCCGGAAAATAGAATGGAAGTAACAACAGAGGGCGGCCTTGACGTGGCGACCGACGTAGGCAAAGTTGCGTCCGTCGTGGAAAGGCTCTCTGAGGTGGGCGCTGTGTGCTCGATTTTCATAGACCCTGAGATTCGGCAGATAGACGCGGCCAAGCGCGCGGGAGCGAAGGTTGTAGAGCTCCATACGGGCGCGTACGCAAACGCGTGGGGCGACTCTGCCAAAACGCGCGAACAGCTCGAAAGGCTCGCTTCGGCGGCCGAGTACGCGCACTCGGTTTCAATGACGGTAAATTCGGGGCACGGGATAAATTACTCAAACATAGGCCCCCTGCTTGAAGCCGCTGATTTCAACGAGTTGAACATAGGCCACAGCATAATCTGCCGCGCGCTTGTTGTTGGCATCGGACAAGCCGTCCGAGAAATGAAGGAGCTCATTTTAAAATATGGAAAATGACGGGCATTTTTCGGGAGAAATAGTCGGCATAGGGACCGACCTTACTGACGTTGTGCGGATTCGCGCTCTCCTTGAAAAATACTCCGGCGCATTTTTAAAAAAGGCGTTCGGGGATGCCGAAGCGTCGTACTGCATGTCGCTTGCAAATCCCGCGGAATCGCTCGCCGCGCGCTTTGCCGCGAAGGAGGCCGTTGCAAAAGCTCTCGGAACGGGCTTTTCAGAAGGTGTCACCCCGCGCGGAATAGTCGTGGTAAAAACGCCTTCCGGCGCGCCGCAAGTGGAGCTCGACGCCCCTTCGAAAAAAATTATGGATTCCCTCGGAGGGAAAAAAATTTTTCTGAGCCTAACCCACACAAAAGATTACGCGCAGGCTTTCGCGATTATAACGAGGTAGAAAAATGCAATACGCACTCCCGATATTGACATGCAAAGAGGCCGCTGAATGCGAGAGGGCATTTTTCGCGGCAGGCATTTTTAGCGAAGCGGAAGCGATAGAGCGAGCAGGCAGCGGCATTGCCGAAAGCTTTTTAAGGGAATTCAGGCTTCCCCAAAATCCGAAAATCGCAGTTCTATGCGGCGCGGGACACAACGGTGCGGACGCGCTTGTCGCGGCAAGGCAAATATGCGCGTCAATGCGCGGCGCAAAAATTTATATTGCAATTCCAAACCGCGAGAAACTCAAACAAAACACGGCGCGCGCCTTTGACGAGCTCGCCGCAAAATTCCCCTCACAGATAGAGCGAGTCGTGTCCAACTCGGAAATTTCTGGGCTTGCCGGCCGCTTCGACCTCGCGATTGAGGGGCTTACGGGAATGACATTCCGCCCGCCTGCGCGGGAAAATCTCGCAAGGGCAATCGAAGGCGCAAACGCTCTGCATGCGGGGATAAAAATAAGCGTAGATATTCCGGCGGGAGCCTCGGACGGTTCCCAAAATTCCCCCGTATTCCGCGCAGACGCAACCTATGCAACGGGTATCGCCAAAGCCGCATTGTTTGAGAAATTCAACAGGGAATACGCGGGCAGAATTCGCCTTGTGGACATCGGCTTTTTTGGAAACAGAGACTGGCCCTCGCAAAGGTTCATAATTTCGGAAAGCATATCGGAACCTTTAAAAAAATTGCGCCCGTCCGTCTCAGACAAACGCGGCTACGGGCATGCGTTCGTGCTTGCGGGCTCGCGGCAATATCCCGGGGCAGCTCTAATGAATGTGAAAGCTGCGCTAAGAAGCGGCGCAGGGCTCGTCACTGCATTTGTGCCTGAAACTTTCGCGCCGCAATTTGCCGTAGCGGAGCCTTCCGCAATATGGGTGGGCTGCCCGGAGGACGAAAACGGAGCGATTGCGCTTGAATCATACGGGTTAATCAGGTCGAGAATCGGGAAGGCAGACGCTCTGCTCGCGGGCTCGGGAATTACGGCAAGCGCGGAAACTGCAGCTCTTGTAAGGCAAATTTTGTCGGACTTTCCAGAGCTGCCGGCAGTGCTCGACGCCGACGCCATAACGAAGCAGACGATGGACGCGCTAAAAGGCAGGCCCGCCCCTTCAATCGCAACGCCGCACGAGGGCGAATTTCTGAGAATTGCAAAAGACGCGTCGGACAAATCGCTCGCCGAAGCCTGCGGAGAGTACGGTTTCGCAATACTCTTAAAATCTTCCGCGACGCGCTCCTGCGCGGACGGGCATATAGTGTACTCCACCCATGGAGGGCCGATTCTCTCGCGGGGCGGAAGCGGAGACATTCTTGCGGGGTTGTGCTGCGGGATTGTAGCGTCTAAAAAATTCCCTTCTCCTGCGCTTGCTGCGCTCTGCGCCTCCGACTGGTTGGGGCGCGCCGCCGAGCTCGCCGCGCGCGAATTGGGCGAAACAGCAGTCGCCACATCGGACATTATAAAATTTCTCCCCGGCGCCCTGCTCTAATTTTTTCAGCCATTTTACTTGATATTTTTCAAGGCGGGTTAAAATCAACCGAATAATTTTTTTCCGCATGGAGCGGAAATAATTTTTTTTGAAATGGGAACTGATTTTAATCCGTCAATAGCGCTCGCAACAATACCGATTTACGCAATCATCTTTATAGGGTGGTTGACCCGAAAAATAGGCTGGATACACCCTGAAAGCGACAGGTCTTTCATGAGGTTCGCAATAGATGTTTCGCTGCCGTGCTTCATATTTTACAATATGATAGGCAACGAAAAGCTCGCGAGCATAAGCTATGCGGTCGGCGCAATTTCGCTCGGCGCGATTGGAGTGGGCATGTGCCTTACTTTGTGTTGGGTCGCCTCAAAATTTCTCGGATTAAAAATTGGCGAGGGGCAAAGAACGTTTGTCGTGACAACCGGCATTCACAACTATGGATTTTTTATTATAGCGCTTGTCGCAATTCTATATCCGAACGACGAAAACGATTTCATGGGACTCGTCCTAACCCACAACGTCGGCTGCGACTTGGTGTTCTGGTCGCTCGGAGTGGCGCTATTGTCGCCGAGTGTAAAGTTTTCGCCGGCAATACTTCTAAAAGGTCCGGTTCTTTCGGTGTTTGTCGCGCTGTTCTTTATTTGGACAGGGCTTGCGGGCAAAATTCCAGACTTTGCGCTTTCCTCGCTAAAGCTGCTTGGCGGCGCGGCGATTCCCCTAAACCTCTTCATGTTTGGAACTTTAATTTACGACCTGTTTTCAAGGGAAAGCTTCAACGCGAAGATTGTGGGAACTGCCGTGCTTATGAGAATGGCTCTGCTGCCAATCGCCTTTATTTTGCTTGCGACGGCTCTGCCCATCGACCCGTCCCTGAAAAAGCTTATCGCATTCCAGGCGCTCTCTCCTTGCGGTGTCACCGCCGCCGTGCTTGCAAAGCATTTTGGCGGATACCCGCAAATGGCCGTTCAAATCACGATTGCCACCCTCGTTGTGGCTCCGTTTACACTGCCCGTCTGGATGTGGCTTGGCGCAACACTCACTGGCGCTTTTTAGCCTTCTGCATTAAAAATGAAAAAAAAAATAAAAAAAGGCTTGATCGCCGAAAAATAATAGTATTATAGTACCACTATACTATTAAAATTGACTATGCCTAAAAGGGTTCTCAACATATCAGAGTCTTCGTCGATAGCGTTGCATGCGGCGCGGGCGCTTGTGCGGGCGGAATCGCCCATGACCTCCGCAGAGATAGCGGAAGAGTCGGGAGTATCGCGCCACCACCTAAGCAAGGTGCTACGCAAGATGGTTGAGGCGGGAATAGTTTCAGCGTTAAAAGGGCCAAATGGCGGATTTTACTTTACAGAAGAACAAAAAAAGCTTCCTTTAATGCGCATAATGGAGGCGACCGGCTCGGGCGTAGCAAGCTGCGACTGCATGTTCGACACCCGCCGGTGCGAAGGCAAAGACTGCCTTTTTGGCTCGCTGCTCTCGGACGTTAACAAACTTTATAACGAGTACTTTTCAAAAACTAAAATATTCAATCTAACCAAAAACAATAACAGACAAAATAAGGAATAAAATCATGGCAAAAAAAGTAGTATGCTCGGTATGCGGTTATGTATTCGAAGATCCGGACAATCTTCCGGACGTATGCCCGCAATGCAAGGCTCCCAAATCCAAGTTCATCGTCAAGGACGACGCTCCCGCCGCCTCCTGGGCTGACGAACACAAAATAGGAGTCGCCGCCGGACTCGACGCGGAAGTTGTCGAAGGCCTGCGCGCAAACTTCACCGGCGAATGCACGGAAGTTGGAATGTACCTTGCAATGAGCCGCCAAGCCGACAGAGAGGGATATCCGGAAGTCGCGGAAGCGTACAAAAGAATAGCCTTTGAAGAGGCAGAACACGCCGCAAAGTTCGCGGAACTCCTCGGAGAATGCGTATATCCCGACACCAAGAAGAATCTGCAGCTGAGAGTCGAAGCCGAAAGGGGCGCGACCGAAGGCAAGCTCATGCTCGCAAAGAGGGCTAAGGAACTCGGATACGACGCCGTGCACGACACCGTACACGAAATGTGCAAAGACGAAGCCCGCCACGGCTCGGCATTCCTCGGATTGCTCTCCCGCTATTTCAAATAAGTTAAAAGCAATCTCAAACGCCGCGTTTTACAACGCGGCTTTTTTTTGCCGCTATAAAATTTAGAGCCGAAAGGGGCAATCGCGCTTGCCGCTCCCACAAAGCCGATTCGCGGGATAGGCGCTACTCACAAAAAACAAATTTAGCAACCGCCATAAATATTTTTCAGTTTTATGAACGCCGCATTCGACTTTCAGAAACTGTAAAAATTTTTTCCTCGGGCGCCGCATTTTGCGCGCGTTAATTGCGGAACGTAAAATCGCATTTTTATCCGCTAAAATTTTTAATGGGAATTTTTAATTTGCTAAAAATAGAAAGAGTAAGGGTACGTCTTGCTAATTATTGGCTAAGCTCAATAAAATATGGCAACTGTCAATCCGTCAAAAAACTACTAATTGCAAAATTCCATTAAACGCGCCTTTTAAGTCGCATAAAAAAATACGCCTCTAAAAGGCGTATTTACAAGCCGCAACAAACGGTAAAAATTTTATAAATCAGCAAAAAAAAACGCGCAAGCCAAAGCGGCGGCCCAAGTTGGCGGTAGCGCTATTTTATGTATCGGCGGAGAGTCTTGTGGTACTGATATACGGCGGAGGCAATCGCCTCGGCTACTTTCTGCCGATAAGCCGCAGAGCCCAAGTTCCGAGCCTCGGTCGAATTTGTAATAAACCCGCATTCTATGAGCGCGCCCGGCATTTTTAAATCTCTCAGCACGGCAAACCGCGCGCGCTTTACGCCCCTGTCAGGCATTCTCGTAGCGGCTGACAGCGAGCGCTGAATGTAGTACGCCAAGAGTTGGTTCCAGCCGTCGTTGGCGTTGCCTGGATATTCCGTTGAATCGGAACGCGAGAGCTTTGAACTCGATGTCGACGGCGCCCAGCGCGGCGTAATCGCAAACGTTTCTATTCCGGACACAGACGAGTTTGCGGCGGCATTGCAATGTATGCTCAAAAACATATTCGCCCGCTGGCTGTTCGCCTTCTGAGGCCTGTCGGACAATTCCTTAAACTCGTCTCTTGTTCGCGTATAGGAAACATCGTAACCGTTCTTTTTCAATTCGCGGCCGAGCCGCATTGCGATATCGAGGACTACCGCTTTTTCTTTTAAACCGTACCTCTTATTCATCGCGCCGTTATCCTTCCCGCCGTGGCCTGCGTCTATTACGATTCGGAAGAGATTTTTCGGATTTTCATTTTTCTGCGGAAAAACTATCGGGATTATAGTTTTAACATAGTCGCGCTTTGCGATGTAAAGGTTGGCGCCCTTTCTAGCTATCGGGAAGCACAACCAGACGTTTGTGCCGTTAAGCGACATAGAGCGGCTGTGCAGCTCAAAGTCGAAGCGCGAGTATTTGCTAAAAACGCTCTGTCGTTTGCCGTCTTTGGATATGCGCGTATATTTCATGCCGCACAGCGCTGCAAGCTGTGGAATTGATATATAGTCAACCCCTTTGAATTCGACAGCAGAAACGGCGTTCGCCGCCGCAACCGAAGCGAATAACCCGAGTAAAAATTCACGCCGCGATATACAGAGCATTTCGCCCTTCCCTAATCATTTTCAGGCTCCGCTTCTTCGGCGTCGCTTTCAACAGAGTATTTTAATTTTCGCTGTTTGGCCGGCAGCGGAGACATCGAAAGGCTTATGTTTCTGCCCGCGAGTTTCGGCTCGGAGTCGGCAGTTCCGACGTGCGATAGCTCGGATACAGCTCTATTGACGGCCTCGAACCCCTTGTCCTTGTACTCCATCTCGCGGCCGCGCATCATGAGCGTAATTTTAAGCTTGTTGCCTGCGTACAAAAATTTCTCGGCGGCGCGGATTTTTGTCATAAAGTCGTTCTGTTCAATCATCGGGCGGAGCTTTATCTCCTTGACCTTTATGGTTGCCGATTTATGCGACTTCTGCTTTTTGGATTCCTCGTACATATATTTTCCGTAGTCGAGGATTCTGCATACCGGCGGGTCGGCGGTCGGGGAAACTTCGAGCAAGTCGAGCCTATTGCGTCTGGCAATCGACAGCGCCTCTTGCGGAGTCATTATGCCGAGCTGCTTACCGTCTGGGCCGATGACCCTGATTTTTGGCGCCCTAATCCTTTCGTTCTTTCTCGGGCCGAAGGTTTTTCCTTTGTTGTGGTACGGCCTATCACCGCCGTTGTAGGGTCTGTTTGGTGTCATTAATTTTTTGCAGTTTTGTTGGTAGTTCTTGCCTTCATATAAAAGACGGTATTAAAAAAACTTCAATAATTTTTTAACGCATTTGCTATTCCGCGCCCTTGAGCCTCTCAACGCGCGCGCCGAGAGACGCAAGTTTCTCGTCGATTTTCTCATATCCCCTGTCTATGTGGTACACGCGGTGGATTAGCGTCTCTCCCGACGCCGCAAGAGCCGCGATTACGAGCGCCGCCGAAGCGCGCAAGTCGGAAGCCATCACGGGGGCGCCGGAAAGTTTCGTCCCGCCGCTTATTATCGCGCTCGGGCCTTCGCGGGCTATATTTGCGCCCATTCGCGCAAGCTCCGGAACATGCATAAAGCGCTCCGGATAAATCCTCTCAGTTACTATTGATATTCCGTCAGCCTGTGTCATGAGTGCGCAGAGCTGCGCCTGCAAATCCGTCGGCAGACCCGGGTACGGAAGCGTAATTGCTTCAATAGGCCTCAGTTTAAGGTCTGAGGCGTCAACGTATATGGACGACGGGGATTTAGCCTTTACAGGGCACTCTGCGCGCTCGAGCACATCGAGAAAAGAGCCGAGATATTTTTTCTGGGCGTCTCTAATCAGCACTTTTCCGCGCGAGGCAAGCGCTGCTGTTATCCAAGTTCCGGCCTCTATTCTGTCCGGCATCACCGAGTGCGTCGCGCCGCAAAGCCGCGGGACTCCCGTAATTGAAATTGTAGGCGATCCCGCCCCTTCTATAATTGCGCCCATTTTTTCGAGCATAGCGCAAAGGTCGGCAATTTCCGGCTCGCATGCGGCGTTTTCGATAACCGTAGTTCCCGGAATTGATACCGCCGCCATTACAATATTCGCAGTTCCCGTTACGGTGCTTCCGAACCTGCCGCCGAGGTAAACCTGTGCGCCCCTCATTTTGCGCGCGTCAACGCAAATATAGCCGCGCTCGATTTCCACCTTCGCCCCGAGAGCCCTCATTCCCTTGATATGCAGGTCAACCGGGCGCGCTCCTATTACGCAACCCCCGGGGAGCGACACTTCCGCCTTTTTCATCCGCGCAGAGAGGGGACCCAGCAGGCAGATGCTCGCGCGCATTTTGCGCACGAGCTCGTAGGGGGCTATGTGCGACAGATTTTTTGCGCATATTTCCCATACCCCCTCCGAAGGGTTTGAAACCTCGGCGCCAACGGCCCTTACGATATCTGCCATAAAGCGCACATCGCTTAAATTCGGCACATTTTTTAAGACGCATTTTTCGTCAGTAAGCAGAGCCGCCGCGAACATCGGCAGGCATGCGTTCTTTGCGCCGGAAACTCTAACTTCCCCGGAGAGCGGCGTTGCGCCTTTTATTAAAAGTGAATCCATAGCCCCTAAAAAATTACTTCGCGGCAAAATTCTTCCGCATTATTGCTAAGACTACTTCCCCGTATTTCTTTTTCAAGAACTAAGGCGGAATAGTGCAAAAAAAAAACGCGCGGAGAAAAAATCCGCGCGCTCTATGCAAGAAGCAAAAGCTAAATTAACCCTCGCGGGAACCGCGGTTGTCGCGGTTGTGCCTTCCGCCCTGGCGCCTGTCGGAATCGTGCCTGCGTTTAAAGTCGCCGTTCCTGCGGTCCTTGTTGTACGGGCGCCTGTCTCCGCCGTGGCGCCTTCCCTTGAAGTCGCCGTTTCTGCGGTCCTTGTGGAATTTCTTTTTCCCATGTTCGGGCTTTTTGCCGAAAATAGACGCTATTGCATTCTTTATTCTGGAGAACAGCGATAAAGACGGGCAGTCCATTTTTGCGGAATAGGACACCACACCGTCGTCGCGCGGCGACTTGTCGTTAGAAAACTTCGGGCGCTTGTCGGTGAGCGGAACTTCCACCGCGCGGGGCGTGAATTTTTTAGACTCAAAAAACGGCCCTTCGGGAGTTTTTTCCGCCGCGGGAGTTTCCTCTGCGCCGGCTTCACTTTTTTGGGAGGGCTGCTCGGCACCTGCGGTCTCCGACGCCTCCGCCGAAGGTTCTTCGCGGCGCCTGCGGCGGAATTTTTCGCCTTCGTCGCCAAAGCTTTTTCCCTTGTCTGAACCGTACCCGGAGACGTTGGAGCCGCTCAATTTTTCCTTGAAGTTGGATATATCCTCAACTTCCCCGCAAGATTCTTTCGCTGGGGCGGATTTTAGAGAGGAAGAGCGCACTCCGGTTTTATTTCTGCCGTTTTTGCGCGGGCGGTATTCCTGTTTTTTTTGTTCCTGGACTTCGCAAGCCTGCTCTACTTGCTCTTTTGACACTTCTTCAACGGGGGCGGCGTTTTGTCCGTCCCTATTATTTTCTTCTTCCATGATATTTTAGCGTATCTTTTTGTTTTCGGTATGGGGCATTTTGCGGGACTAACTTAGCGCGTGCGAGCCTGATTCCAATATTGCCGCAAAAGCCTACTATGCCATTCGGATTCGGGTGTGGAGAATATTTTGAATATAAAAAACCCCGCGCAAAAAAACGTTTGCGCCTGACCGAAATAGAATGTCGGAAGTAAAATAGAGCAGAAAACCGCTTCCCTTGCAATAATTTTTTGCGCATGCGCAAATTCAAAAAAGCTAGACGAGCGCGGCAAATTTTTACGATAATTAGCACATGCAAATCGAACAGGTTATAAAAAAATTCAATTCAAAAGGTTTTAGGGCTTTTTATTTTAAAAGCGCCGACGAAGCAAAGGCATTTATCGGCGAAACGATAGGAAGCGGCTCGACAATCGGCATGGGAGGCTCAGTCACAATATCTGAACTTGGTCTGTACGATTTTCTTTCGGCGGGCAACAAAGTATATTGGCATGCCGCCGCAAACCGCGATGAGAACACGATGCGCAACGCCGCTGACGCCGAATACTACATTTCGAGCGCAAACGCCCTGAGCGCCGACGGAGAAATAATAAATATAGACGGCAGAGGCAACCGCGTGGCATCTACAATATACGGGCCAAACCGCAAGGCCGTATTCATCGTATGCGGCGAAAACAAATTGGAGGAAAATCTCGAAAAGGCCATATGGCGCGCGAAAAATATCGCAGCCCCCTTAAACGCCAAGAGGCTCGGCCGCAAGACGCCCTGCGCGATAAAAGGCGATAAATGCTACAACTGCGAAAGTCCGGACAAAATTTGCTGCGTGACCACAATTATGACAAACCCCACGTTTAGCAACCCCTGCTACGTTATAATCATAGCCGGCTCGTACGGATATTAGGCAGCGCCTTGCGCGGTATCGCGCGGCGGCTGCCCGGCCATATTGCGGAAATTTTAAATATAGCCGATAATTGGCTCGATTTTTCGAAATAAACTCCACGCGCAAATAAGCGCGGTGGTTTATTTTATTTTATTTTGCGCTTTTTTTGTTGTTTTTTAGACGGAGAACGCGCCTTCTTTCCGCCGCGGTGTAATCGGCGCGCGCATTACAGCTTTTGAAACATTGCATATGCCGGCTTTTATGGGCGCAAAAAAGCAAAAAAATTTCCGCTCTAAATTTACGTCAAAATTGCGGCGTATTTCAATAGGATTTGGCGGAGGGGAAAAACTAGGTATTTTTTGAGCAACTGCTCTTTTTTTTCGCAAAAAACGAATTATTTGGTTGACCGTTTCGGTATTGTTTGCGAAACGTTAAGAAACTATTTCATAATGCAGAAGGAAAAAATAGATACCCCCAAGGATCAGAACAAAAAAACAGGATCCGTACGCGACACTATAAAGAAGGCGATAGACTGGATAAAGCCCCGCCAGAGCCCTGACGGAATGTGGTGCGCCCCGCTCGAAACAAACTGCTGCATGGAGGCGCAATGGATATTGGCAATGCACTTCATAGACTTCGACGATCCCAAGAAGCCGAAAGTCATACAATATATTCTCGACAGGCAGCGCGAAGACGGTTCGTGGGACGTTTACTACGGCTCCGAGCACGGCGACATAAACACCACTTTGGAATGCTATTTTGCCCTAAGAATCAGCGGCTTCGACCCCGACGACGCAGTTTTGGCAAAAGCGCGCAAATGGCTCATAGAAAATAAGTGGACCGAGCGCATACGCGTATTTACAAAATACTGGCTTGCGCTCTTTGGGCAATGGCCGTGGGCGCATACGCCAGTTTTGCCCCCGGAAATAATGTTTTTGCCGAGCTGGTGCCCATTCAATATTTACGACTTTGCCGCCTGGGCGAGGGCAACTATGATGCCCATATCAATCTTGACAGTCCGCAGGCCCGTAAAAGAGCTTCCGGAAGACTTGCAGCTCGACGAACTCTTTCCGGAAGGGCGCGATAAGGTTGACTACCGCCTGCCTCGCAAGAACGAGAATTTCTTGAGCTGGGAAAATTTCTTCATGAAGCTCGACCACGCGCTTCACGCCTACAACAGGTCTCCGATAAAGCCGTTTAGGGAAAGCGCCATAAAGCTGGTTTTGCAATGGATGCTTGAACACCAGGACGAAGACGGCGCATGGGGCGGCATTCAGCCGCCGTGGATATACGCGATAATCGTAATGCACGTCGAGGGATTTGCGAAAGACCAAATAAATATGTCGCGCGCGATAGACGCCTTCAATCTCCATTGGCAGGTGCCGCGCGGCGAGGGCATAATGCTGCAAGCGAGCGAAAGCCCCATATGGGACACTTTCTTGACTATGATAGCCCTGATGGACTCCGGCGAAACTCCCGGCACAAGCCCGGAGCTTATAAAGGCGTTAGACTACGTTTTGGCGAAGGAAAACAGGTACTATGGAGACTGGTCGGTAAAAGTCGGCAGGCACATAGAGCCGAGCGGCTGGGCTTTCCAGCGCGCGAACAATTACTACCCCGACATCGACGACGCGGCAATCGCGATATGCGCGCTAAAACGCATACAGCGCCTTCTGCCGAGGGAGAGCGTCAGAAGCCGCCGCATAGATGCGGCCGTGCGCAGGGCTGTGAATTGGATATTGGAGATGCAATGCTCAAACGGCGGCTGGGCCGCGTTTGATAAGGACAATACGCGCGAATTAGTCACAAAAATCCCGTTCTGCGATTTTGGCGAAGTACTCGACCCGCCGAGTTCGGACGTGACTGCGCATGTTGTCGAGGCGCTTGCGCTGTGCGGATTTTCACGCAACCACCCAGCCATTGAAAAGGCCATAAAATTTATATACGACGAACAGGAGGATGACGGGAGCTGGTTTGGCCGCTGGGGCGTAAACTACGTTTACGGGTGCGGCGCCGTGATTCCCGCGCTTGTTGCGATAGGCGACAACAAGGAAACCCCGCGCATAAGAAAGGCTCTCGACTGGCTTGCTTCAAAGCAAAATGCGGATGGCGGCTGGGGCGAAAGCATTGCCTCTTACATGGAGCCAAAGTACGCCGGAACAGGCATACCCTCTACGGCGTCCCAAACGGCGTGGGCTTTGGGAGCGTTCCTCGCAGTTGGCGACAAAAACTACGATAAGATAATCCAAAAGGCGTGTGACTTCCTAGTATCGACACAGAAGGAGGACGGCACTTGGGACGAACCGTACTATACGGGCACGGGCTTCCCCGGATACGGACTCGGAGCGAAAGTTGACTTGCGCAACGGCGCGCCGCTTCCGCAGGGGAAAGAGCTCGCAAGGGGCTTTATGCTAAATTACAACTGGTACAGGCATTACTTCCCGCTGACTTCGCTCGGAAGGGCTGAAAAATATTTTGAAAATAGAAAATAAAAAAGAGCCGCTTTTTAAGCGGCTTTTTTGTTTCAGAGTGCGAATAAATTTTTTTTAGATTTTTTAGTTAGGCAGGGTACAAAATAAGCTGATTTGAATAATTCTGCAAAGCCCTAAAATACGAGCCTAAATAATTGGCATATTTCTTTCCCTCTTGGGAAGCAGTCTCTCATAGCTCGCACTTTTTGCGCGGCCTAATTGAAATCTCCTGTTTAACAGCGCAGATAAAAAATTTTAAGCCTTAGCACGGCTAATATATAATAGAAAAATTAAATAGCGCAACCGCACACATCTTTTTATCCCGATTGAAAGCACTGTGACGTCTGTTAGAAATTCCGCGCAACACGGATAAAACAGAAACGTTTTGCATAAAAAAAGCCGCGGCGGGATTTGCCCGCGCGGCCGTATTATTAAAAATTGCAAGACAGTTATTGTTTGCGCCTCGATTCGTAATAATCGTTTATCTTCTTCGAGACGTCCTTGTAAGAAATATCCGCAGAGTATATTTCCTTAAACTCGTTGAAGGCTTTTTCGGCCTCGCCCATTTTTTCATACGCCGTGGCAAGCTCGTATATGATTTCCTTTTTGGCGTCAGTCATAACTTTTGCCTCCTTCTTGGCGATTTCAAGCTGGTCAACAGCCAAGTCGTACTTCTTGCCGAGTATGAACGCGCGGCCAAGCCCGAGCAACGACTGCGAGCGAACCTTGGGGTTGCGCTGCGAAAGCTGGAATTGCATAATTGCGTCGTCGAGCTTTCCGTCCTCGAACAGCAGCTGCCCATAAATATAGCGGTAGTTGAAGTCGTTGGGGTAGCGCTCGACCATAAGTTTGGCGTTTTCGAGCTTGTAGTCGTGCTCCTTCTTGGAGAGCTCATCAAGTTCGGCCTTTTTCTGGGCGTCATTCGGATTTGCTTCAAGCTCTTTTTTGAGGTCGGCAATTTTCGCCTCCATTTCGGCGACGATAAAGTCGTGTTCCCATTTTTCGAGGGTGGTATCGCCCTTGCCGAGCGGCTGCTGGCGCGCCTGTCTCACGTATTCGAGAGCCTCGGAATAGCGGTGCAGAGTGCGTAAATTCGCGCAAATATCGCGGTAAAGATTGATATTTTCGGGGTCGGTTTTGATTTGCTCTTTGAGCCTGTCAACAATCCTTGTGAGGGTTGCTTCGTCGCTGACAAGGCTCGATGCGTTTTCGAGATCCGCCGTTTCGGCAGCGTCTTTGAGTTTGTCGTGAAAGTCTCCTCCCTCTTTTTCCCAGTTGCCCTTGTTCATGGTCTTTATGACCGAAGCGCTCCTTGCAAGAGCCTGGGCTTCGCCATTAGCGGGGCTGCGGCGCAAAATCTGATCGCATATCTGAGAAGCTTCGTCGGGCTGCTTATTCTTTACGTACGCATCTGCAAGCGCGAGAAGGTTCTTGTCATTTTTAGGCTGGAACTGCGCAATCGCAAGATACGCGGAGGCCGCCGTTCCCCAATATGAGAGAGATTTTGCAGCGTCAGCAAGGGCGTTTAGCGCATATGCGCACTGCGGGCACTGCGACAGAATTTTTTCGGCCTCAGTCATAACTTCGAGGGCCTTTCCATTTTTTATCATGGACGCCGATTTCATCAGGAGGATAATCCCCTTAATGTCGCTGGCCAGCTTCGCAATAAAGTTTCCCTTCCCGTATTTTCTAAACTGGGCCTGGCGCATAATCTTGCGAACCTCTACGCAAGAGGGATATTTCGCAAGGATAGTTGCGCAGATATCGACGGTATAGCCGGGATTTTTGTCTATTGATTTCTCTGCGGATTCGAGTTGTTTTATAAAGCGCGGATCCAAATCGTTAATTTGGGTTTCAATTACTTCTTCCGTGGGTTCTGTAGATGTGGTTTCTGCCATAAATAAAGCCTGTTTGTCGTTAAAGCTTATAAATTAAAACGAGTACGCGTTCATTTCAAGTCTATTTCTACGGCTTCGAGCAAAAAAGAAATGCATTTTTTTGCCTTTTCGAGCTCTGGAGACTCCGCGAGCAAGCGTATTTTCTTTTCAGTTCCGGAATAGCGGACAAGAATTCTTCCCTTTCCGCCAAGCAATTCGCCGCATTTTTCGACGGCTTTGGAAAGGTTGGGCGCCTCGTTTACGGGTGTTTTGCGCGCCACCTCAACCGACTTTGATATGCAAGGATACATCGCTATGCCGCCTCTTAGCTCCGACAGCTTTCTATGCTGCTTTGCCATTACATAAAGCACTGCGAGCGCCGCCGCAAGCCCGTCGCCGCACGGCGATATTTCCGAAAATATGAAGTGCCCCGAATTTTCGCCGCCGACATTGCAGTTGCGCTCGAGCATCTCGCGCATTACAAGCCTGTCGCCTATGCCGCACCTGTAAACTTTTATTCCGTTTGCTGCGAGCGATTCGTCAAGGCCGGTATTGCTTTGCAGCGTGGTGACAATCGCGTTTGAAGAAAGCGCTCCGCGGCTTTTGTGCTCCATTGCTATAAGCCCCAAAACCTCCTCGCCTTCGAGAATCGAAAACTTATCGTCGCATACGACCACTCTGTCGCCGTCGCCGTCGTGCGCAAACCCTACGTCCGCCCCGCTCTGCCTGCATACGCCCACTATGTTTTCCGGGAATTGGCTACCGACTGAGGCGTTTATATTAAACCCGTCGGGCGAGAACGCCGCCTTTACAACTTTTGCGCCGTACCCCTCAAAAACCTTCGACGATACTTCCGATGTCGCCCCGTTTGCCATATCTATCGCAACAGTGTATCCTTCGAGAAAACCGGGCTCGAAAAGCGAACCCATTTTCTGCGCGTATTCTTCGAGGGCGAATTTTCCGGCCTTTATTGCGCGCGGCGAAAATTCCTTCTTGGTGTACGATTTAAAATCTATATTCATTGAATCGACCCTGCGCTCTATGTCGAGCTGGAAAGCGTCGTCAACTTTCCTCGCGTTGGAGTCGAAGAATTTTATGCCGTTGTCTGTGTAGGGATTGTGGGAAGCCGTTATCATTGCGCCAAGCTTTGCGCCGCGCTTTAACACTGCGTACGCCAAAGCGGGCGTCGGCAGCACGCCCATATCTTCAAACTTTATTCCGCGCCGCTCCAAACCGCGGCAAAACGACTCCTTCAAAGATTCCGAAGACGCCCGCGTGTCGCACCCGACAACCACTAAGCCTCCACCGCATTTCTCACTTAGCGCATCTGCGCACGCCTCTCCGAGCCCCTCATAGAAGGGCTCGCTCACCTCAAAATCCCCATATTTTCCGCGAATACCGTCCGTTCCGAAGTATTTCATCAGCTTCTCCTGTTTGGCATATTTTTTCTCAAAATATCGGAAAGCTCGTCCGCAGACGTATCTTCCAGCTCCCTGCCCTTGCGCTTTAAATCCTCGAAGGTTTTTATCACGGTTTCCGTCATGAACTCGTGGGTTTCTTCGGTTCCGCCAACGAGGGAGAATTTTTCGGCCTGCGTAATGCGCTTTTGCCCGTCGCTGTCAAGCCCTATGCCAAGTAAGTGCGCCGATTTCTTTTTCGCCATATTTAGTTTTGCTCCTTTTCGTCGTCCGCGGAGGGGCGCGGTTCGTCTATTCTCTCGCAATATATTTCTCCGAAACTTTCGTTTTGCGATATTCTAAGCTTTCTGAGGCGGGTGAGCTCGAGCATCGCAATGAAGGTTGCGACTATCGTCACTATTCCGGTCTTCTTTTCTTTAAATACAGAAGAAAACGTAAAATTCTTTTCCGGGATAGAAAGCAGATACTCCATTCTGTCGGCGACAGTCACATTTTCCTCGCGTATCTCGCCCTGCACGAGCTTTTCGGCAAGCCGCCTGAGAACGAGATTAAACACGTTCCAAACCTCCATTTTGTCGGACGGCTTTAACGGCCTCTCAGGCAGTTCCGTAACCGACACTCTGCGCTCGCCGTAATTCTGGCGCGCGTCTATCAGGTCTTCTAGCCCGTCCGCAGCGCGCTTTACCTTCTTATATTCCAGAAGCTGCTCGACAAGCTGCCAGCGCGGGTCAAGCTCGGAATCGCCGTCGTCCTCCTCTGATTGGACAGCCCTTTCGTCCGTCGGCAGAAGCATTCGGCTTTTTATGTACATCAAAGTCGCGGCCATTACGAAAAACTCGCCCGCCACGTCGAGCGACATGTTTTTCATCGAGCGCAACACGTCCATGTATTGCCGCGTCACTTCCGCTATCGGTATGTCGTATATGTCTATCTCGTTTTTCCTAATAAGGAATAAAAGCAAGTCGAGGGGACCTTCGAAGACATTTAGCTTTACCGACATTTCAAGCCCTCCCGCGAGGGCGTCTTCGTATGCTGGAATGTCTTCTGGCATTGCTGTGTTAGAAGATTGCCATAGACAGGCGGGCGCCGAACGAGAAATTATTCTGGCGCGTTGAACCCGAGCGGTACGATATTTGATATTCGACTATCCACGAATTCCCAAGCCTCGTCCAAAGAGTATAGGTTTGGTCGGTTATCATATTCAAGCGGTAGTCGTACGACCAGCGCCCGAGCAGCTTGTAGCGCTCGCTTATGCGGTATTCCGCAAGGGCCGAATACTGGGTAATTGCCCCTGCGAGATAGCTCGATATAAAATATATTGAAAATTTGTCGGAATCGAAAAGCCCGATATACGCGTTTGTTTCGGGAACATTTAGGTTTTCTATGTTAAACCTGTTGTAGCAGCCGATAGTAAGCCAACGCGCGGGAGAAATTGAAACGTTCGTGTACAAGTCGGAGAAAGAGGAGCTTTTAAAATCGTTCTGGGCGAGGACGCGCTTGTCGAAATTAAAGTCCTGAAATATGTCGAGCCTCGCAAGCTCGCGCGAGCCGTATGTTTCGTCGCGCGTTTCGAGAGTGTTTTTTATTCCGAGCCTCAAAGTGTTTGTCTTAAACAGCCTGTCTGTGTTCCGCATTTCGCCCAAGTCGAGTATCGGCGGGTAAGTGAAATCCTCTATGCTTATTTCGTCGATTGTAGGTATTGCGCCGGAACCCTGTGTAGCGTTTGGTATGTAGCGGTAGCTCATTATCGGGGTTATATGGTGGCGCAAGCCGTCTATGCCCATTGTTTTGCTTTGGTACTCCCAAGTGCCCCAAATATCCATTTGAGCGTCGAAGCCTATCTGCCCCAAAATTCGCGTATATTCGGACGCCCCGTTTTTGGGGTTGCCGTAGTACGTCAGCCTGCCGCCTATGACGGGGGTGATTGTGCTCCACGAATTTAGATGTATTGGGCGCATTATACCGTAATAGGCGTCAACGCGCGCGGTCTCGAAAGTTTCGTATATTAGCTCCTCCGGCCCGCTGTTGCGAAAATATCCCGCGGACAGATACATATTCTGATAGAAGCCCGTATTAAAGATTTCCCCGGGTTGCAAGTCGAAGCGCGCCTCTGGCAGACGCTGCTGGACTAGCTCCCAATTATTGGGCGCGAACCTCGTAAATAGAGAAATTGTGTATGCGCTTCCGTAATAGTCTATTTCCGCAAAGTTGTCGGGGATTTGGTCGTCATAGAAGAATTCCGGGCGGAAGTCGCGCGTGACGAACTCGTCGCTCCACCATGCGAGAGAGCCTATTACCGATATATTGTCGGTCACCATCTGCGCGTGGCGCATCTGCATAAAAAACCTGTCACTGTCGATAGGCCGGCCGAGAGAATCGACTCCGAGGATGTCCCTGCTGCCGTGGTCGTCTATATACGCGCCTTGGAAAAATCCTTTCAGCCATGTTTCGGCGCCTTTGTAGTCGTAGTTTAGTGCTGGGCCGACTAATACGGAACGCTCGGTGTAATAGTCGAGCAGCATTCCGGGGCTGAGGCTGCCGAGGCCGTTGTACATTACCGTATTTGCGAGAAACGCCCCGTAGTCGGAGTTGTATCCGGCTCTCGTCTGAATGTCGAACGGGGGCCGCTCGAGCCCATACTGCGAATAGTACGGCGCATAAAACACCGGAACGGGCCCTATCGAGACGAGAGTGTCGTCGAGTTCAAGAAGTTCCGTCTGCGTATCGTACTTTATTTGCGAAGCCGAGGCCGACATTGAGTATGGCGAGGGCTCGCCAACATACACGGTCGGATTGTCTATCGACACTTTGTTTTTATCGGAAGTTATGCTGTCTGCCTCAACAAACATGGGCGACGAGCCGAAGCGCGCGTGCGGGGTATGCAGCAGTTCCTTTGACGGGTTGTACGAAAATTTTTCGGCGACAACGCGCGCTTGGCCGATAGAAGCTTTTACTTTGCCCGACGCCTCGGCCGCGCCGCTGTTTTGCGAGTAGCGGATTTTATCAGCGTGAAGCTCGAATTTTTCGTCTTCTATTTTTGCGTTGCCGGTGGCGATTAAGTCGCCCTCGCTATTTTGGACATGCTCGAATTTATCAGCCGATATTTCGGGGGCGGTAATCATATTGGACAACTTCGGTTTCCCGTCCGATTTTTTCACTACGGGCACCGTTTCCTCCGCTTTTTTTGCAAGGCCCAGCCGTTCGGCTTCGAGCGCCCTCTGGTGCTCGAGAGACACCCACGGCACGTCTGCGCGCTTGCGCGGCTTTTTGGCGGGCTCCGCCGAAAACGCTACCGGCGCGCAGCACAACGGTGCGAGCGTCGCTGCGGCGATTAATGTCCTTAAAAATTTCACGTCCAACATTTCTACATATCCGCGCCCGCATAACAAGCTTTTTATAAAAAAAGCGACTTTTCATTTTTCACTGCGGGTTCTTTTCTTGCGGACATTTCGGCAGATAAATTTTCAATTTTTTTCCCGCGCCAGCTAAAATCTTTGAAGGGAAAGTCGGGATTTAATTGCTTCAATTTTCGCCGCCCGCATGCGGCTCGAAAACTTTGTACGAGAGCGGCTCTATTTGCGCATTTTTATATTTGAATGGAGAGTCCGCATAGTTGCAGACAATTTCAGTGCCGTCCGCGTATCTCGTGCAAAAAACGTCTTTGGATATCTCAGAATGAGAATCCATAAAAACTTTCTGGAGGCGCGATAATTTCGCGTATTCGTCATAGCCTTTTTTTATCGCATTTATACTCCTATTAGTCGATGCCTCGTCTTCGCATACCAAGTCGGAGTTTCCCATCCAGTTGTCGCCGTTGTCGCGGAACGCCGAATATAGGTAAAACATCGGCCTGCCGCCGAATTCCACAAGCTTCAAACGCTTTACGGGATCTTTTATAGTGTAGTTGGCGCACTCAGTAGCGGGGTTGCTGAGGATTATGCCGTTAAAGACAATCTGCCAAAGCGGCACGAGCTTTCCGGACATCGGGAGAGTTTTTCTATCGAGCAGCGCAAAATGTATGTAGAGGCCGAAATCCTGGCTGCCCGCCACAAAATAAGAGGGTCCCTCGGACGCCGCTCCGCCGAAGAGCGACCGCGCGAGCCTTAAAATCTTGTTCATATACTCCTCGCTTTCGGCGCGGTTGCACGGGTGGTTCGGGTCGGCGCATTCGTGCGGGGGAATCATCGATATAACGTCTATATAGTGCAGCCCCCTAAACCCGAGCCCGGCAATTTTCGGCAAATCCCTCTTTGCGAACTCCCACGCCATTTTGGGGCAGAGATTGTACATTCTTCCGCCACTCCAGCATGTATTTTTTTGCAGAGAGCCGTCGGATTTTTTTGCGACGGGCGCCCCGCCCTTCCAATCTTCCGATATGCTGTAAATATCAGTGCTGTTGGTATGGCAAACTATCTGGTATCCCATCGACTGCGCTTTTTTTATCAGCTGCTTCAAGCCCTCCTCGCCGCCGAGTTTGGGCTCGACTGGGAATGCAGTCGGCCACCTTCCGTCGTGCCCGCTCACATTCCAGCCGACAAGGCATATTTGCACTTTTTCGACTCCCGCGGATTTTAGGTGCGATATGAAGTCTTCTACCTTTTCAAAAGTCATTTTGACTTTCACTTCGGGTTCGTTTTCCACCGTCTGTTCTTCGATTTTTGGCGGCGCAGGCTTCCAAGCCTGGCGTATTCTAAGCTCAGGCGCGCCGCATGCGTATTCGAGCTCCGGTGTGAGCCTATCGGATATGGGCTTGCAAACTCCGGAGTCGAGAAGCGTCTTGCGGTAATCGCGCGCTATCCCGGAATAATCAGCATTTTCGCCATCGAGGATTCTGTACTCAATTTCAATGTCCTCGTAAGGTTTAAATGCCATTTTGCCGATATTAAAAACTGTCGAGAGCGAGTATCCGCCGTCCTTCAGCTTTGCCAGTGCCGCATGCTCGTGGCGAAGCCCGTTTACGATATAATAAAACGCCCTATCTGCCTTTTTTATCCCGCCGATTGGGAGATGCCATTCGTTTTTGCTCGTGCTATACGGGGTGAATGACGAGTCCTTTTGTTTTATAAAAGGTATTATTATGCTGTTTGGCATAACGATGTACCCGTCGTCGCCCGCAGAGGCTTTCATAAAATCGGGGATTATGGAAATTGTATCGGTACGCGCATCTATTGAGTCGCGGGGAATTTTTAAAACGGCTCTCCCATTTTCAAAATTTAGGGATTTTTCCGAACTTTTTACCGTTCCGTCCTTATATTTTGTAATTATTTCCACGCGTTCCGCAGCGCTTGCAAAAGCGCATGCCATAATCGTTAAAATTGCTATAATTTTATTCATCATATTCGTATAATATTTTAGAATAATATGGCGCGCATAAATCAATGTCGAGACGCAATTTTTATTTTTTTAACAATTACTTTTGCCGCAGACTCATCAAAATTTATCCCTACAAAAATATCAGAAAAATTTTAAATATAGAATGCGAAATCGGCAAAAATCCGCCTCGAACAAAAATGGCTACAAACCGCGCAATCCTATCTATTGCCCGATTCAAAAAAAACCCGTACATTTCTCACATAGAAAATATAAGCCCTAAGATGCCTTGGCTTAGCCCAATATACGTTGGACAATATAAAATGCGCGGACAAAACAAATCGGATAAGACTAAAAATTTCTAAAAAAAAAGTTAAAAATTTTTATGCCTCAGCTCCTAACAAAAAGTTTATATTCTCACCCAGACAAAAAAATTTAGGAACAAAAAAAGCGCGGAAAATTTCCGCGCTTTTTGATTTCTCCTATTTGCGTTTATAGAATTAACGGCCGTAAACTTCCACTTCAATGTAGTGGTTCATGTCGTTGGTCGTGTTTCCGTTGGAGAACAAGCGGATGTAGCGGGCCTTCACCGGGGGATTTACAACGACGAGCTTGCCGATGTTGGTTTCGATGTAAGCTTTGTCCTTGCCGGCGCCCTTCTTTGCGGAATTGTCGTGGTCGCTATTGAAGATAGTCGTCACGCCCTTGATGAATTCCGGATCGTCGGAAACTTGGATTATAACGTCCTTGTAGGCGCGTTCCTGGCTGTGGTAGTGCCACATCGCAACCGCAAAGATTTCCGTCTGTTTTTCAAGGTCGATTTGAATCCACTGCAAGCCGTTCATCAGCTCGACATAGCATCCTTCCGCCGCGCCCTTGTCGCCGTCGGTGACGAGCTCGAGTTCTCCAATGAGCGGGAAATCGTCGGAGCTTGTCACTTTCTTGCCCTTGGCGACATTCTTTACATCGTCCGGAACGTCGGGTACAGGATTGGGAGTTTTGGGCTCGAGGTTGGGGAGCTTTACCGGAACGGGAGTTCCGATTATCTGTGCTCTGGGAACGTCGAGCTTTAAGGGCTTGGCGCTAAGCGCAAAGGCGAATGCCAAAGCGGAAACTGCTATTAGAATTTTTTTCATTTTTTTATTATGATTAGTTAAGGGTTAAATTAGCTTACAATGAAGTCGTCGTCGCTAAATTCGAGCGGGCCTTTAGTTATGGCGTCGCGCGCCTTGAATACCGCAGCTTCAGCAGCGAAGGCGTGTTCGGCGTCGCAATTTAGCTTGCCCTTGCCCATGACGGCGTTGAAGAAGTTTTCGATGTGGTACATATGAATCGGCTTCTTTGCTACGTCCGGCTCGTATCCTTCAATTCTTTCCGGGAAGGAATAACCGACGAGCGCAGCCGTTTCGCGGGAGTCCGCAACAGTTGTCTTAGCAGCGGAAGCCTCGCCTGAGCCTATTACACCCTTCTTTACGAGCTCGTCCCATTCGGGAGCGTTGTTTTCGCGGAAGAGCTTTGTAAGCGCGGGATTTTCCGACATCTTCAATGTGCCTTGGTCGCCCATGAAGGATTCAAAATATCCGCCGCCCGACGATGTTGTCGTCAGAACTTGGTAGAACGCCTGTGCTTTCTTGCCCTGGAAGGTTTTGTCGAACTCGAATATGCACATTACGTTGTCGTCCCAGTCGTGTGCGGGGGAACCGTCGGGCTTTTTGTAATAGTCGCGGTTTCCGGAAGCCATAACGCGCTTGGGATGTCCGCCGAGCATCCAGCCGAAGATGTCAATCTGGTGGGCGCCGAGGTCGGAAATCGCGCCGCCGCCAAGTCCTTTGAACCAGCGCCAGTTCTTAAACTGGTGCATGTCTTTGTAGCCGTATTCCTTGAGCTTTTCGACGGGAATTGCCGACTTTTCCGGCCAAGTGAGGTCTTGCGATACAGCCCTGTTCCACTGCCCGTTGCAAGCCATTATGTTGCCACAAATATTGTGCTTGCGCAACAGGACATCGCGGGCGTAAATGTAGCGCGGGTTGGAAGTTCTCTGGTGGCCGATTTGCAGGAGCTTTCCGCTCTTGCGGGCGGCGCGAACCATCGCTTTTGCCCCTTCGAGAGTGTCCGACATCATTTTTTCGCAATAGACGTTTACGCCGGCATTGAGGAAGTCGACCGTCATTGGCGAGTGCCAGAAGTCGGGGGTTGCGATAATCACTGCGTCGAGCTCGTTCGCGTGATTTTTTATTAGATCCTTGTAGTTTTCACCCTTTATTTCGCCAATTCTTCCCTTTTTGACGAGGGGAGCATAGGGGTCTTTTCCGCCGAGCACAATGGTGTATCTGGCGGGTTTTTGTTTGAGCTGCCTCATAACGAGAGCCGCCGCGTAATTGCACCTGGGCTGCCAAATGTCGCAAATAGCAACGAAGTTTATGTAGGGGAGCTTCAAGAGGCTGTTCATGAGAACTTCGCCCTCGGCGCCGTAGCCTACGATAGCGACATTCACTTTGTCGCCGCCCTTGCGCTGTGCGGAAAGCATGCCGGGCGAGAGCATTAAGCCGCCGGCGGCAGTTCCAGCCAATTTTAGAAAATCTCTGCGATTAAAGTCGTTCATAGTTATATATCGTATTTATTTTATCTATTTAAAATATTACTCTTTGCTGCAGCACTTGCAAAAACCGAATTTTTTGCAGGACAGAAGCTCGAATTTATTATAGTCAGCAAGCAACAATGCCGCAACTATGAGAACCATGTGCACGCCGAGGTACGCAATGCCCGCGGCCGCGCTCGGGCCCATATTGGGTTCGAGAATAATGAAGCCCCAAGTCAGGGAGATGTAGAGCAGACCCATTAGGAAGAGGGAAACGCGCGTGCAGATGCCGAGCAACACGGTTATGCCGAGCGCCACGAGGGCGTATCCGAGAACCGCCGCGTAGGGTTCGACCATAAACGAGGGCATCAGCGGGCTCGCGCTGAATGTTTCAATCGTCATCGGGCCTTTTTCGGGCAGTCCGTGGTAGGAGGAGAAGCTTATGACATCCATCGTCCCGCTGATTTTTTCGGGAACGTCGGTCACTATTTCCATAGCTTCGCTTCTGGTGAGCCCGTCGGCCATGGTTTCTTTTATTTTTGCCTCAAATTCGGGATTCGGTATTTCCCCCTCAACCTTTCCTATGAATTTTGTGAGCCCCGTTCCTATCGCCCTTGCAGCGAGCCAAAAACGAAGCAGCCAAAACGCCATTGTGTATGTTAGATTTGCAGATTTCATTATTTTTATTTTCTATTTTAGATTAGTCGGAACAAGTCCTTTTCTCAAAAGCTATACCCCGCGCGCCGTTTTTGTAAAGACAAAAAAAACGCATCGCCGCGGAAAAAATTTATACAAAAAAACGCCGCGGGATTCCTTGCGGAGCCCCGCGGGCGAAACTCAAAACAATTATTGGTTCGACGTGTCGAAAGCGGAGTCGAACGCAATCTCCGAGCGCGGGAAGTCAAAGGCGCGCACGCGGCCGGCGGATTCGGTTGCTCCGTGCACCCTATCCATTCTGCCGTCTTCCCACTCGACAGAGAGCGGACCGTTGTAGCCGATGTCGTTGAGAGCGACGATAATTTCCTCAAAGTTGATGTCGCCGTGGCCTATCGAGCGGAAGTCCCAGTACCTGCGCGGATCGCAGAACTCTGTGTGACCGCCGAACACTCCGGCTTCGCCGTTGCCGTGCCCCCACCAAACGTCCTTCATATGCACGTGGAAGATTCTGTCGGAGAATTTGCGGATAAACTTCACATAATTTACGCCCTGGTACCCGAAGTGCGAGGGGTCGTAGTTGAATCCGAAGCGCTTGTGGCCGCCGATAGCCTTCAAGGCGCGTTCCGCGGAGGCTATGTCGAAGGCGATTTCCGTCGGGTGGACTTCCAGCGCGAAGTTTACGCCCTGTTCGTCGAAGGCGTCGAGAATCGGCTTCCAGCGCTTTGCGAAGTCTTCGTATCCGGCTTCAATCATTTCTTTGGACGCCGGCGGGAAGGAATAGAGGTACTGCCATATCGACGAGCCCGTAAAGCCTGTCACTGTCGGGGGAATCGGGGATTCGGCGAGCGTCTCGGGGCGCATTTCCATAAAAGTTTTGCAGACGGAGGCCGTCTTGACCATTTCGGCAGCCGCGCGCTGGCGCACGCCTTCGGGATCGCCATCGCCCCAGATGTAGTCTTGCATCATCGCCTTGTGGCGGGAGTCGATATTGTCGCACACGCACTGCCCGACGAGGTGGTTCGAGAGCGCAAAGCAATTCAGGCCGTTTGCGGCCAGAATATCCCAGCGGCTTTTCAGGTAGTCCTTATCGTCGGCCTTTGTCATGTCGAAGTGGTTGGCGGTAAGCGCAATTTCCAAGCCTTCGTAGCCCATGTTTTTCGCGAGGGGCGCGAGGTCTTCGAGTTTCATGTCGGCCCATTGTCCGGTGAATATAGTCAGAGGTCTTGCCATATTATTTTCCTTTGTTTGTTAAATGCGTTGATTGGAATAAAAATAATACCCGCCCCGCGTTTTCTTCAAGCATTTTTATTTCTTCCGGCAATTTTTTTAGGGCAATGTTTTTTTCGACGTGAGAATTTAGGGCGTATTTTTTATTTTTTGATGGCGGAATGCAGCTCCCAAACAACACTTATATATAAAAGGGCTTTCGGCGCCGGGCGGTTTGCCCATTTTTCTCCCCCCCTGCGGCCCGAATTATAATTTGCATATTTTTGTGAAAAACCGACAGCGAGTATTTTACTTGATTTTTTCAAAATGCGCCTCAAAATGGTACAAATTTTTTATAAACATCCGCTACGCAATATGGAAATTACTGAAGAAAAAAATAACGACGTGTCGATCATCGCCTTGAACGGGCGCTTGAATGTGACGACAACCGCCGACCTCGAAAAGGTTTTCAACAAGCTTTTTGAAGAAAAATCCACAAAGATACTCGTGGACTGCCGCGATCTCGAATATATAAGCAGCGCGGGGCTTAGAGTGTTGCTCGCGGCGGCAAAGCAGTTCAAAAAAATATCCGGCGAGATTGCATTGTCGGGTTTGAGCCAGAATGTTAAGCAGGTTTTCGAGATTTCCGGCTTTACAACGATATTCCCTATTTACACTACGCGCGACGAAGCCATAAAAAGCTTCTAACATTGAGCGGGCTTTCGCCCCTTATGAGAAATTTACATTTTGCCCGAAGCGTTTTTTTGCGCGTCGGGCTTTTTTGCGGGCGCTTTTTTCTATTTGGTGGAGTAGATAAAAAATGCCGACATGCCCTTAAAAAAATTAAAATCGGATTGAACTGGCGAAGATAATCCCAAAAATTTTTTAATTGGCGGCAAATTTAGAATGCAAAATACATACTGAGCGAAAATGCGCCCGCTACAAAACGCCGGGGCGGTACGGAACAAAAACATAAGAAAGCATGTCGAATAAAAAAAATCCGGGCGGAGATCCGCACGGACGCGCAAAAAGGTTAAAAAGATGAAAAAATTCGCCACGTCATGTGCATTGTGCGCGCTTCTCGCGGCCGCCGAAGCGGCCGATGTATCCCTGCCCTACGGCAACGCGGGGCTTGACTACATATCAGACAAAATAAACTCCGCCGACAGCGACCTCCAAGAGCAGACGGGCGTCAGTTTCTTTTTCGACTACTACTCCGTCCTTGTAAGCAATCCTTATGGCGGCGCCGCGCAGGGCACCAATTACACGGGGGAAATGCTGTTCGGTCTGGATTTCGACTTGGAAAAACAGATAGGCTGGAAGGGAGGCGCGTTCACAATCTCAGGGGCGTACAGTACGGGAGCGAATCTCTCCGACAAAATCGGCAATTTTTTCACTGCGTCGGAATCGTACGTCACAAACGGAGCGGCATTTTATGAGATGTACTTCACCCAGTCGCTCGACACGCGCGCGGGCTCGATAGAAGTCAACTTCGGGCGCATGAGCATGTCCGACGTATTTATGGCGCTGCCCGTAATGGGATACCTCGTAAGCGGCGGGGCCGATAGCACTCCAGAGGCTATTTTTTACAACTCGCCTTTCACATCGTCGCCTCAAGCAACTTGGGGCATAAACGTCCAGTATTCGCCCTCCGAGGAGATAACACTTTCTGCGGGGCTATACCAAGCGCCGCAATCGCTTTCAGACGCCAACTGGAACGGCACGGAATTCGGCATACACTCGGACGACGGCTATATGGCGCTCTTTCAAGCCTCATGGAGTCCGGAATTTTTCGCAAAGACAGGGGCTGGCGGAAAAGAGATAGCGGGGACAGGCTTGCAGGGGTTGTACCAAATAGGCGGATACTTTTTTGGGGGATACGAAGGGCTGACCGACTACTCCGGGGGCGACCGCGGAAGCGGATACGGATTCTGGATTCAGGGCCAGCAGATGGTTTGGCGCGACTCCGACGCCCCGTACCGCCATGTCAGCGTTTGGGGAGGAATGCAATACGCGCCCGTTCAAAGCATATCGACTATGCCACTTATGTTCTATGCGGGAGTACAGCTGCAAGGGCTCGTTCCTTACAGGAGCCAAGACGGAATCTACTTTTCATGGCTGTACGGTTCGTTTAATTCAAAGTACGGATACGGGCAAGGGGCGGAATCTTATTCTGCGACGTACGAAATGGTAGTCGAGGCTACATACGTCATTCAGCTAAATGAAAACATCTCAATACAGCCCGATTTTCAATACATATTTAGGCCGAACGGCAATAGCGATATAGACGACGCCCTCGTAATCGGAGGCCAGCTGATAGTTTCTTTTTAATAAATCGCAAAAAACTTTTTTTAAAATGGGCGCAAAAAAAACGCGCCCTATTTTTTTCAGGCGTAAAGATGGGTATGCCGGGCTTAGAGAAGACATATTTTGCAATTTCGCGAAACTAAGAAAAAAAATCTTTGAAAGAAATTTTCCAAAAAAGATTGACATGCCTATGCCGTATGAATTTTTATCGGCAACAGTTCATTCAAATAGGATTTTTAAATCCATAAGTCGGCATTTATGTCGGCTGCGACGTTTTTAAACAAACGGAAGTCCGTGAAAATCGGACGCGGTCGCGCCTCTGTAATTGCCCCGATACCCGAACATATGCCACTGCGAAATTAGCGGGAAGGCGTCCGGGTTGCATGCGGAAAATCCGCAGCGCGGGCATAAGCCAGAAGACGTGTTTAAAAATTTCCCTTTGATTCCCGCGCAAGGAAGGCAGAGGGCTTGGTTGCGATTGTCGTTTGCCCCGCATTTTTTTACGTCGATGCGCAGGGCGCGCCTTTTTTCGCTGTGAGCCTCCGAATTCCCCGCCGGGGAAAAATTCCAAAACGAAAAAAGGCAACATATGAAAAACTACAAAATATCTGCATTAATTCTTGCGGCAATGGCGTCCGCTGGCGTTTCCTATGCGGGCACATTCGGGTTTGAGGACGTTTCGTCGTCTTTAATTCCCCAAAATACCGGGGCTTTACAGGCCGACGCATATTCCGGCGGTTCTTACGGATATTTCACAACATCTTCAAGCGGAATCAACGCGTCGATAGAATACGCATTTTCATTCGACTCCGATACGTATTCCGGCTATTGGGCGGGAAGCGCCGTTTCCAACCAAAAAGGCAACGACTCCACCGACTTCGGAAACGACTTGCAGTCGAAACCCGGCGGGGCGGCATCTGGCGAAAACTTTGCTGTAATGTATCTGCCGTCATACGACGGGAGCGACATCTCCGACCCGGACGTTATGAACAATACACCTGTATTGAAAAACGACCCGGTATTCGGCAATGCGTACTGCACAATTTTTTATAAAAATTACCCGAATGTCACAAGCATAATAACCGACCAGTCTGTAAAGTTTACCACTATAGACGTGGCGCTCACCGCCTATGATTACTATGTGCTTGAAAATGGCAACTACCTTACCGGAACAGTAAACGAAGGCGCTTACGATCCCGTCACCAACCCTTACAAGTCGATATCCAACACGGAAGGATCGTTCTTTGCGCTTAGGATATACGGGCTTGTTGACGAAAGCGGAACGCTGACGGAAGACTATGTCGATACGATTCTTGCAAGGAACGACGGCGGCGAAGTTTTCATATCGCCAGACTGGATGACTATAAATGTTGCGTCTTTAAGCGAGGGCCTCGAAGAAGGCCTGAAAGGGTTGAGTTTCCAGCTCATTAGCAATTTCGGCAACGGCGGCGGGCTTACAATGCCCAATTACATAGCAATCGACAACGTAAATTTCGCGGTTCCCGAACCTGCTGAAGTCGCGGCGATGCTCGGTTTGGTTGCGCTTGCGCTCGCTATTTCGCGCAGGAAGATTTCTTCACGCAAATAAACGCCGGGGGGAGCGTCCGTTTTTACGTTTTTCGCGGGCGCTTTCCCCGTTTCGCTTTCGCAAATGAAACTTTTTTTTAGATTTTGCGCCCTGTGCGCCCTACTTTCGACGCCCGCGCTCGCCGACGACATACCGGCGGACGAACCTGCGGAGTCGGCAAGCCGCCAAGACGCCGCAAGCCCGGAAATTCAGGCTGAAGAATCCGCGGACGCCGTCCTCGACGAATTTGTCGTGACGGCTTTTCGCGTAGGGGAATCAGATCCCCTTTCGCAGGCGTTGAATTCGACCTACATCGGGCGCGATAAAATAGAGGAATCCGCGGCGTTAAATGTAATCGACGTTCTTGAAAAGCAAGCGAACGTGAGGTTTCGTTCGGTTGTCGGATCAAACGCCACCGGCGACTTGTCGATGCGCGGGTTCGGGGAGAACTCGCAGACCCGCATACTGGTAATGGTGGACGGGCAGAGATTCAACCGCCCCGACATGGGCGCGATAAACTGGCTGCAAATACCGCTTTCCGACGTAGAGAGCATAGAGGTTTTGCGCGGGCCGATGAGCGCGCTGTACGGGGCGTCCGCTGAGGCGGGGGTTATAAAGATAAAGACGCGCAGGCCTGCGGAGGACGGCTATTCATTCTTTGGCGAGGCTGTTTACGGCTCATACTCAACATACAACCTTGCAGCCCGCGCGAGCGGTAGGGAGGGCGACTGGTTTTTTTCGGCAGGCGTGAACGACTACCAAACTGACGGTTGGCGCGAGAATTCCGAAGCTTGGGCTCGGAGCGCAAACGTTTCATTGGGGTACGACATAAACGAAAAAAATTCGCTCGTCTTTTCCGGCTCATACACGAAATCCTACATTGAATACCCCGGGCCCCTTTCGTGGGAGCAGTACGTCCAAGACCCCCGGCAGTCTGACGGGAAATCGCAATCGTCAAAATCCGACGATGGCATTTTTGCCCTGAATCTCGAGACAGAGTCCACCGCAGGCAGCGGCGAAGTCGGGTTGGCGGCAAACTTTCGGGACATATATTGGCAGACGAGCTCCAACAGCAGAAACACACAATGGACCGCGACTTTCACCCCCCGCTACCGCTTTGATGTCGGGGAAAATTCGCATATACTCGCGGGCTTTGACGGCACGTACGAAGACGTCGATTTCAAGCGCTACTACCAGCAGACGCCCTACACCCACTCTTTTGCCGACGCCCAGAGGTATTCCTTCTCGCCCTACTTGGGCGCCGACACCACTCTTTTTGAGAAACTCACAATCAGCGCCGCGGGAAGGTTCGATGCCGCCTGCATGGACGCTCGCAACACCGAGTATTTTGAAAACTCAATTCTGCCGACGCGCGTGATAACCGTAGGTGGCAAGCGGTATGAAATACCAAACCCCGACTACGGCCCAACCGTAAAGTCGGCCTACGACGAATCCAAATGGCAGCACGGGTTCGGCGCAAATTTCGGCGCAAATTACAGCCTGAGAGAAGACACATCGGTATTCTTTAAATTCGACCAGATATACCACTATCCGTCGATAGACGAAGTCGCCGCCTACCAGGGCTACACCATGGCCCTTCCCTTCAATTTCGACCTCGAGCCCGAAACAGGGCAGAATTACGAGATTGGCGCAAAATATTTTTCCGATGGCTGGACGGTTGTCGCGAGCGCATTTTTGCAATATCTGGACAACGAAATTTCATTCGACAACACCCAGAACATAAACGTCAACCTTCCACCGACGCGCCGCTACGGCATAGACGCGCAAATCTCATACGACTCGCAATATTACGGGGCGAGCATAATGTTTACGGCAGTGCGCGCGGAATTTGACGGCGGCGCCTACTCGGGCAGGCGAGTTCCCCTCGTGCCCGACTTCTACGGGAGCGCCGCGGTCTATGTAAAGCCGCTCGAATGGATAAAGCTCACTTTTAGAGCGAACCTTGCAAACTCGCAGTACGAGGGCAACGACAATTCCAATACCGCAAGAATGATTCCCGCATACGCCACATTTGACTTCCAAGCGTCGTTCAACTTCTGCCGCTACGGCTCAATTTTCGCCTCGATAGAAAACGCCTTCGACAAGAGATACGTCTCGTGCGGCTGGAGCGGAACATACTACCCTGGAATGGGGCGCATGATGAAAATAGGCTTAAATTTGAAATTCTAAAATGAAAAAGATAGCATGCATATTATTGACAGCCGCGCTCGCGGCTGAAACGCTGCCTGCAAAGGCATATATCCCGATATACGACAACGCGGGCTACAACGAGCAGCTGGGAATAATGACGTCGTTTAGCGGCGGCATAAGCGCCCCTGGGAATCTGTCGATAAGCGTCAACGGCAAATTGTCCGACGGCTCGAAAATAACGTTCGCAGGCTGGGCAAGCGGAGTAGCGGATTACAGCCCTACAAACGTCCCCAGCAACTGGCAAAACACGGAAAACGCGCTTGGGAAGGCAACGGCAAACGATACTTTCGACGTCGTAGTGCTCGGAGACGCCGGCAGCATAACGCTAACTTTCGACGCCCCAATTTGCAACGGCAGCGGATACGACTTCGCCGTTTTTGAAAACTCTCTAAACGACACTTTTTTGGAATTTGCATTTATAGAAGTGTCGAGTGACGGAGAGCACTTTGTAAGATTCCCGAACTACTATCTCGGGAGCGAATCCGTAGGCTCGGACACCGAAGTCGGCGGCGGCGCAAACGACCCTACAGACGTGTACAACCTCGGGAGCAAATATATGATAGGCTACGGCAACGGATACGACTTGGAAGAGCTAAACCGCGTCGCCGATTACATATCAGAAACCAAAGGCACGGGCGAATGCAAATTTACAGATACGTACGTCGCCGACTTCGAAACCAACTATTCATACCTCGATATGGGCAGCGTAAGCTACGTAAAGATAATCGATATAATAGGCGACGGCAAAACGCTCGACTCCACGGGAACCCCGATATACGACGCTTATCCTACACACGGGTCCCCCGGCTTTGATTTGAGCGGAGTGGGCGTTATAAACGCCGCCGTTCCCGAGCCAAATGCGGCGGCGGCTATATTCGCAATCGCGGCAGCGGCTTTTGCGGTTGGGAAATTGCGCAAGAAATCGTCATAGTATTCTGCAAGTACTGGGCCAGTATAAAAAAACGGTAAAACGCCTTTGGAAATCGCCCGCACGATTCTAAGGCGTTTTTTTTTCGATAAAAAATATCGGCGCGAAATAACCGGATTGCACGCGCGCGCAAGACTGTGTCTCGAAAGAGGAATCGCCTCTTTCTGCATATCAGGAAATTTGCTTTTTTCACAATCCACGAAAGCGCAACGGGCATTTTTTTAAGGAGGGTACCGCAAGCTACTGAGCAAATTGCAGGATTGAAATGCAAATATGAATTTCCCGCGCGGGGGAACAAACGGGAAGCAAATTCGCAGGCAGGGAATTTTTTTGTGGACGCAAAGAGTCGCTTTTTGGAAAATGTCCGGCGTGAAATTTAACCCGCGAAAAATATACCCGCTTCCGAGCCCGGAGGAAATATCAAAATACCTTCTCGACTCGCCCGCGCCGCTGCGCGGCGACTGGGAATTTTTCGCTTCGGGAAGATGCGCTTTAAACAGGGTGATTTCGGAAATCAAAAAGCGCGGATTTCGCGGAAGGGTGTTTTTGCCGCGCTACTTTTGTCCCGAAGCGGCAAGGTCGATTGCAAAGAGCGTAAAAGTTGAATTTTTTGAAGACCTGCCCTCCGAAGACTCGCCGCGTTTTGATACGCTAAACGCCGCGCCTGGAGACGCCGTAATGGCCGTAAATTTTTTCGGCCTGCGCGATATGGCATTGTGGGCGGAATGGAAGCGTTTAAATCCCGAAACAATACTTTTGGAAAACGCCTCGCACACACCCTTTTCATACGGAGCGGCGGATGCCGACTTTTCCTTCGGCTCGCTGAGAAAATGGCTTCCGCTGCCTGACGGTGGATTTGTGTCCGCAAAGAATCCCGCGGAAATGTTTAGAAGGCCCGCGTCGTCCATGCCGGATTTTGCGGCGGACTTTTTGGCGGCATCTCTCGCGCGCACGCAGGAGAACGGCCGCTCGGACGACTTCGCGGAAAGCCTGTTTTACGGCGCGGAAGCGAAAATTTCCGCAATATCAAATCCGGCGCGAATGAGCGCGTATTCAATGCACATGTTCGCGCGGCTCGACGCAAAAAAAATTGCGGAGACCCGGTATTGCTCGGTTCGCGCATTTTCGCTTAAAGCGGCACTCGGCGGATATTTTGAGGAGCTCACTTTTTCAGGCGGGAAAAATCCCGAAAAAATTTCGGTATACTGCCCCGTTTTGAAATTCCGCGACGCCCATGTGCGCGATACAGTCTATGCAAAGCTTAGAAAAGAAGGAATGTTTGCGCCAATTTATTGGGGCGGCTTCGGAGCCAACGGGAGCGCCGAAGCGCGCGCGGAATCGTCGAAATCGATGTGCATTCCTCCGTTTTTTGCAGACTCCCCCCAAGAGGCCGAGAGCTTTTGCGAATTTATAATTTCCCTTTGCGCCGGCGTATGAGCCACTTTGAGCCGCCGCTTTTTGCGATTGAAGTCTTTGAAAGCTTTTCTCCGTTGTCACCGCGCAAAAGCGGGCAGTGCCTGAAATCCGGAATTTCCGACCCGAGCGCGCGCCAAACGAGTATCTGCCGGGCAGTTGAAAGAAGCAAGTCCTCGCCCCTGACAATCTCGGTTATATCCATAAGCCAATCATCGACCGCCGACGCCAATTCATACGACGGTTCCGCGCTTTTGCGCCAGACGAGAAAATCGCCAAAATCCTCCCCGCACACAAACTCCATATCCCCCGCGAGCGAGTCGCGAAAGCGTACTTTTTCGCCGTCGGGGACGCGGAAACGCCAATTAAAATTTCTGAAATTTTTTAATTCCTCCACCGTCGTGGTGGAAAGCGGGCGGAGAGCCTCAGGGAAGATGGGCTCCGCGTCGCAAAACGGGAAAGTCCGCGCGCAGCTGCGCGCAAGCTTTTTGATTTCAGAGCGAGATTGCGGGCTTGGATAGACAAATCCCCCGCGAATCAGCCTCTCCATGGCAGACTCGTACAGGGAAATCCGCTCGCTCTGCCTGTACGGGCCGTACTCGCCCCCCACATCGGGGCCTTCGTCCCAGTGCACGCCCGCGGAGCGAATATCTTCAATCGCCGCGTCTTCGTACGCGCGGGAGCATCTTTGGGAATCAATGTCATCAATGCGCAAAACAACTTTTCCGCCGAATTCGCGCGCCCTATCGCACGCGGCGAGAAATGTGCGCGCATGCCCGATATGCAACAGCCCCGAGACTGTCGGGGCAATGCGGGTTCTATACGTTTTGCCCTTCATTTTTGTGCGCCGGAAAATTGGCGTCTAAAAATTCCCTGAGAGCCGCCGCAGTTTCAAATCCGATTCCGTCCACTTCCCTAAGCTGACCGACAGTGGCCGCCTTTATTTTTGATATGGAGCCGAAGTGTTCGAGAAGCGCCTTTTTGCGCTTTTCGCCGAGCCCCGGAAAGTCGTCGAGAATGCTCTCCCTTATTTTTCTGCTTCGCAAAGACTCGCTGAAAGAATTTGCGAATCTGTGTGCCTCGTCGCGCACGCGCTGCAATAGTTTCAGGCCTTCGTGGCGGCGCGGAAGAAGCTTTTCCTCAAAAGAGTCGGTGACAATCGTCTCCTCCTTCTTTGCAAGCCCTATGATTTTGGGGGGCGTTATGCCCTCCTCGTCGAAAGCTTTAAGGGCCGAAAACACCTGCCCCTTTCCGCCGTCGATTAGAATCAAGTCTGGCATGGGCAAACCCTCGCGGTGGAGCCGCGCGTATCTTCTTCCGACGGCCTCGCGCATGGCGCGGAAGTCGTCGTTACCGACAAACGACTTTATTTTGAACCTCCTGTATTTTTGCTTTGCCGGCTCTCCGAACTCAAACCTCACCATTGAGGCCACGCAAAAGCTGCCCGAAATGTGCGATATATCGAAGCACTCTATCGACTGCGGGTCTTTTTTCATTCCGAGCGTTTTTCTAAGCGAATCCATCGCGGCGATTGCGATGTCTGCGGGAGACGCCGAAATGTCAGCCTCCACGTTTCCGCGTGCGTTTGCCACGCGCGTTTCCTCTATTGCCGCAATCAGGTCCCTCCACTTGGCGGCCTTCTCAAAGTCGAGCGCGTCGGAGGCTTCGCGCATTTTTATCTGCGCCTCGTCGATAGCCCCGCTGTCTCTTCCGCGCAGGTATTCGAGTGCCGCCTCAACCCTGCGCGCGTACTCCGACTCCTCCACTTCGTTTTCAAAGTTCGTTATTTGGCTTCTGGCGTCGTCGTATAGCCGCCACTTTCCGTTTTCGAGTTTTTTCGGGTGCGCGTCCGAGAGCAGTATCCCGAACTTCTTTTTGAGCTCCGTCAGAGCGCTTCTTATTGCCGAGGTCCCGAGGTATGGGCCAAAGTACATTGCCCCGTCCTCCTTTCTATGGCGCGCAAACGCGAACCTCGGCAGGGGTGCAAATGTTTCGACCCTAAGCAGCAGGAAATTTTTGTTGTCCTTTTCGAGAGTGTTGTATCGGGGCTTCCAGCGCTTTATGAGCTTGCTTTCAAGTATGACGGCCTCCGCGTCGCTGCGGGTGTTAAAAAACTCAAAGTCCGCAATGCAGTCAACAAGCGACGCGATTTTCGGGTTTGAGGCGCGCGTCTTGTATGAATTCATAAAATATTGCCCCACCCTACGCTTCAAATTGACGGCTTTGCCGATATATATTACGTTCCCGAGGGAGTCCTTCATAACGTAAACTCCGCTCGTTTTCGGCAGTCGCCTGAGCTTTTCTTTTATTGCTGGAAGGTTGCGCATAGTGACTGTGCTCAGAACAGCGAAAGCTGCATAAAATTGCTCTCGCCCGAGCCTCCGACCTTGCGGGGCTTTGGCGCGCGGGCCTTGGGCTTTTTGGTTTCACCGAGGTTGTCGAGCATTGTCTCGCCCTCGGACTCGAGCTCCCCGAGAATAACTTTGGCGCGGTCTATCACCTTTTGCGGAAGCCCGGCAAGGCGCGCCACCTGTATGCCGTACGACCTGTCCGCGGCGCCGCGCTCTATCGTGCGTGTAAAGATTATTTCGTCGTTCCATTCTCTGACGCTCACGCGAAGGTTTACAAGCCGCGGAAGAGTCTCCTCGAGGCGCGTTATCTCGTGGTAATGGGTTGCGAAAAGCGTGCGCGGCCCGCGCGCGCCCTCGCCGTGGATAAACTCCGCCACCGCCCAGGCAATGCTTAGGCCGTCGTAGGTGCTCGTTCCCCTGCCTATCTCGTCGAGTATTATGAGCGACCTGTCCGTCGAATTGTTTAAAATGTTCGCCGTCTCGTTCATCTCGACCATAAAGGTGGAATTTCCGCGAGACAGCTCGTCACTTGCGCCCACGCGGCTAAATATTCTATCGACAAGCCCAATTCTGCATTTCCGCGCCGGCACGAAAGCCCCCGTTTGCGCCATGAGCGCAATTAGCGCGATTTGGCGGATATAAGTAGATTTGCCAGCCATGTTCGGGCCAGTAATCAGGGCAATCTGTTCCCCCGAAGAAGATAGCGACGCGTCGTTTGGCACGAACGACTCCGTGCGCGCTAGGCCGATTGCGTCGCGGCGCAGCATCTGCTCGACGACCGGATGGCGCCCCTCGGAAATCTCTATCACATCTGAGTCGTCCACCTCGGGGCGGCAGTAGTCCCACTCGCGCGCGATTTCCGCCCAGCCCCTAAAAACGTCAATTCTCGCAAGGGCGTCCGCCACATTTGAAAGTGCGGGCGCGAAATCGAGCGTGCGTGAGACTATTTCGGCAAAAAGCTCCTGCTCCCGCGCGAGCGCGTACTCTTGGGCGTGGAGAATCTCGCGCTCTTTTTCGCGCAGCTGGGCGGTGGTGAACCTGTCGCAGTTGACCATAGTCTGGCGGCGTATATAGTCGGGCGGAACGCTGTCGAGGTTCGACTTTGTCACCTCTATAAAATACCCGAACGCTCCGTTGTATTTTATGCGGAGATTGCGTATCCCCGTGCGCTTTTGCTCGGACTGTTCAAGCTCCGCAAGCCACGCCATATTGTCGCGCGAAAGCCCCCTTAGCCTGTCGAGTTCGGCGTCGAATCCCTCGCGTATAATGCCGCCGTCCTGGATTTTCGACGGCAGCTCGTCTGCGAGCGCCGATTCGAGGTACGCTTCAAGCTCTGAAAGGTCGGGCAGAGATTCCGCCATTTCCGAACACCTACGCCCTCCGACCTCGCGAAGCGCGCCGCGTATCGACGGTATCTGGCGGACTGTTTCGAGAATTGCGCGTAGCTCGCGCGGGTTGCGTATGCGGTTTTGGAGCCTTCCAAGTATTCGCGGAATGTCCCTTATTTGGGAAAGCGAATCCGCGAGGGCTGCGGATTCTTCGCGGGCGGAATAAAGCTCCCATACGGTGTCCTGCCGCGCGGAAATTTCCTCCAAGTCGAGCGTTGGCGCCGCAAGAAATGTCTCCAAGAGCCTTGCGCCGGCTGCGGTTTTCGTCCCGTCCATAACGGAAATCAGGCTGCCCTCGCGCGAATTCGATGTGGAGCGGAATATCTCAAGGTTCCGCTGGGTTGCGGGGTCGATAAGCACGCATTTTTTTCCGGAGAATTTGCGCAGGGTTCTCAAATTACCGGGGCGGGCGCGGAGGTTTTCGGTCACATAAAAGACTATTGCGCCCGCGGGGCCCGCCAGGCGCGAGCCTCGCTCTATTCCGAACCCCTCAAGGCCAGCTACCGACAGAGCTTCCTTCACCTGTACCGCGCCCCAATCAGGCTCAAAGCGGAAGTCGTGCAGCAAAGTGACCGTGCGGGTGTCGAGAATGCTCCTAAAAATCGCGTTCCACGCCGCGAGGGCCGGATCCGCGGTCCACTCGCGGGACGCCTGCTCCGGAAGGAGAATTTCCTTGGCGTCGAAAGCGGACAGCACGGGCAGGAAATCTTGCGGGGAGTCGAATTCGGCGCAATAGAACTCTCCGGCGCTAATCTCCATCCATGCGGCGTACAACTTGCGGGATTTGTCTATGTCGAGCGCAAAAATGTAATTTCCGCGGCGGCTGTCGAGCTGGGCTTCCTCCATGACGGTTCCGGGGGTAATTATGCGGGTCACGGAACGCTTTACCAATTTGCCTGCCACTGGCGGCTCATTTTGCTCGCATATGGCAACCTTCTTGTTGCATGCGAGAATTTTTGGAAGATACTGGTCTATTACATGGTACGGTATCCCAGCCATGGGATAATTTTGGCGCTTCGTGAGGGTAATGCCCAGCAGGCGCGAGCCTTCGATGGCGTCGTCGTAAAACATCTCGTAAAAGTCTCCGAGCCTGAAAAGAAGCAGAGTGTCTTTCGGCAGGGAGTTTTTAAGGCTCCAATACTGTTCCATCATTGGAGTCTGCTTATCAGATTTTTTTTCCGATTTTGCCATTGAAGTTATATTGCCGATTTAACCTTAAATATATTCTAAAATAAAAAAAGAATCGCCAAACATTCAACATTTTAATCTTATATTAACGATATGCCCATATACGAATACAAATGCTCAAAGTGCTCTGCCGTTTTCGAGGCGCTGGTGCGCGGAAACGAAAAGCCCGCATGCCCGGAGTGCGGCTCAAAACGGCTGAAAAAACTCGTGTCGGTCTTCGGCGTGGGAACAGCCCGCAAGCCGCGCGCCAAAAGCTGCGCATGCGTCTCAGGGGCGCACCACGGGTGCTGCGGACATTGCCACTGCGGGCACAGCCATTGAACAAAATGACTTTAAACGGCGTAAAATTTGCAAAACTCTTTGCGGCGGCGGCGTTTGCTTCCGCCCTGCTCTGCGGCTGCGCCGGAAGCGAAAGCGGCGCAAAAATCCCGCGCGCGCCGGCGACGTCGCAAACCTATACGCTTTCGCAAAAAAAGCTCCTTGAAATAGTCGCCGCGCAGAACAGGTTCCTTGAAAAAATAAGGGGCACAAAAAGCCTATCCGTAATGAAAAATTCCGACCTCCTGTCGGAAAAGAGACGCATAGACTCCCTATGGAACGAATACTTCACAGGCGAGAAGCGCGACGCCGAAAGTTTCGCAATCTACGGGAAATACCTGCGCGAAACATCAAATTCGACCGCCGCCTACAAGGCGTTTCTCGCGGCCGACGCGCTGGACCCGACACTCGCCTCAGTGAAGCACCAGCTCGCGGTATATGAGAGCGAAAACGGACAATTCCCGGAGGCGTACGCACATTTTCTCGATGCGCTAAAACTCGAACCTGAAAACAACGTTTACATATCCCAAACATCGAAATTCCTGATGGTTGCGCGCACGGAGCTCGCCGCGTCCGGAAAATTCGACATTGCGCAACTCGACAAAAAAATGCTCGAATGCTACCGGAAGTGGGCGGACTCCTCCGCGCCGAACTCCCAGGCAAAATGGGAGTGCGCAAAAGCCTTTTACAGCGTCTCGCACCCCGATTGGGAAGAGGCGCTCTCGCGCTGGGAGGACATTATAAAAAATTCCGCCCTCGAGCTTGAAAGGCAGACCGCCCTCGCAAACAAAGCGAGAGTTCTAATAGAGCTTAGGCGCGACGACCAAGCCAGAGAAATACTTGCAAAAGTAGTAAACGAGCATTTGGCCGAAGATAAGGCAAAGCTTTTAGGCGTAATCGAAAGCGACGCAAAAAATAAAACCCAATCAGAATCAAAATAGCCTTTAACGATGAATCCCGACATTTTAAGCCAGATAAGAGAGGGCGGCATACTCTACATACTGCTGCTAATCGCCGTGACTATGCACGAATTTGGGCACGCATTTTTCGCCGACAAGCTTGGCGATCCCCTGCCCCGCCTGCAAGACAGGGTGACAATAAACCCCCTCGCGCATATGGACACTATCGGGACGGTCGTCCTGCCTATAATAACCATCGCCCTGTCCATGGGGACGGGGTTTCCAATGGTATTCGGCTGGGGCAAACCCGTAGAAATTTCCCTCTCAAACCCAAAGACGCGCAAAAGAATAGACATTATCGCCACAGCGGGAGGCGTCTCGATGAATCTGGTAGTGGCGTTCGTGTCGGCGATGCTGCTTGCGGCGTTCCTACTTTTGGGCTGGGAAAATATGCAGGAAGTCGCGCTTCAATCTGTGTACATAAACTGCGTTCTCTTTGTAATAAATATGATTCCCATACCGCCGCTCGACGGCAGCCGCTTCCTAAAATACGCCGTCGATATGAGCGAGCATACCTATTACGCAATTTCGAGGTACGGAATACTAATATTGCTTTTATTGGTAAACATTCCGTTTACCGCGTCGATATTTATGTTTATAACGAGGGCGATAGCGTCGGTTTTCATATACGCGGCGCTGCTTGTCGTAAAACTATTTTCATAGCAATGCCAATATACAAGTATATTACGATAGAACCCGACGGCTCCGAAGGCGACGTCTTTGAAGTCGAACAGTCTGCAAATTCGGACCCAATAACAAAACACCCTGAAAACGGAAAGCCCGTAAAAAGGGTGTTCGAGGCTCCCAACATAAACATAGAGTACACCCCGGGAAAGGAGAAATCTCTATCAGACACAACGCGCATAAAAAAGGCAGGCTTCAAGATTCTCGAAAAGGATAAACTTACGGGCAAATACCACGCCCTGTAAAAAATTTTTAAATTCGTGCGGCGGGCGCGATAGTTCGGCACAAGAAAAGATTTTTGCGCGCGCGCAATAGCGCCAATTCTCTTTGCGCACTCCCTGCATGCGGCAAGCTCGCAAGTTTTTTACCTTAGAAAATTAAAATTTTATTATTTTGTCCCGGTAGGCGAATAAAATAAGAGTAGCCGTAAAAGTTTTATGCGGCAGCAGCTTGGCTATAAAAAAACATTTTATGCCGTCGGGCGAGCCTGTATTTGGGCGGGAAAATTTTTACGCATTCCAAGCTTCGGAATTGAATTTTATTTGACAGTTTGCTTAGCGGCATTCGGAAGAAATTAGATTGTAAGATGTAATAGAGAAAAAATTTCTTCCGCGATACCTCCACGCGCGAGTGGAGAACTATATAAAAATACGGGAAAATTATTCTATTTGCCGCGGCACACATCATTGCAATTCATCTATAAGCGGAGAAAAACATTCAGCTCACGCCCCAAAATTTTGCTAAAAATAGGCGTATTGAGTAAATTCAAGGCGCAATTTAAAAATATCGCGCGGCAAAAAACGGAAGCTATATTGCCTTCCTCAAAAACTAAGCGCGCTTCCTCTCGAATATCGACGACACTAAGGAAGCCAAAATAAACGCCATTCCAATAGAGCCTGTGACAATTTCCGGGACTTCCATAAAAGTCGCAATAAGCATTATAGTCGCGAGCGAACCTATCGCCCAATACGCCCCGTGCGTCAGGTACACGAGCTTTTCAAGAGTCTTTTTCTCGACGAGCATAATCGTAAGCGACCTCACAAAAAATGCGCCCACCGCAAGGCCAATCGTTATCACCACAACGTCCTTCGTAAGCGCGAACGCCCCCAGCACTCCGTCGAGCGAAAACGACGCGTCTATGAGCTCGAGATAAATAAATGCCGCAAGCCCCGCATGCTTTAATGCAAACGCGTTCTCCTGCTTCGCGAGCGATTCGAGCTTCGAGCTCACCCCGTGTATTAGCAAGTGCGCCACAATACCGACTACCCCTGCGATAATCGAAACCCAGTGCTGCCCCCCAGAGAGCATCGGCTGTATCGCCCCGAGCGCCACAAGCGTAAGGACGGTCGGCGCGAGCCTGCTTCTGCCGATTTTCTGCAAGAGCTTTTCCGGCATTGAGAGCCAGTGGAGGGATTTTTCCCTGTCAAACATGAACTCGCAAAACAGCATCATCAAAAACGCCCCGCCGAACGAGGAGATTCCCACGTGCGACTCATGAAGCAACTTGGCGTAGTCGTCGGGCTTTTCGAGAGTGAGGCGCAAGACCTCCATGCACGATATGTTTGAGAATATCGCGACTATCACAATCGGGAATACAAAGCGCATTCCGAAAACCGCAATCGCTATGCCCCAGGTCAAAAAGCGCATGCGCCATTTGTGGGACATTTTTTCAAGCTTTGTGGCGTTTATGACGGCATTGTCAAAAGACAGACTCACTTCGAGGGCTGTAATCACGAGAGCCGTAAACATAAAGCTCCACCCGAGCCCCGCCCCCACACATTCTCCGCGGTAAAATGCGAGGCCCAGCCCCACAATCATTATCCCTATCGACCATTCAAAATATTTTAACATAGGTAATTTATATTTTCCCCCGACCCGCTCAACGCGCTACTTGCGTTTTTCCGTAATCGGAAGCATTTGTCCTTTTCTAAAAAGCGTTATCTGACCAGTGCTCGACGACACTACGATGGATATGCAGTCGGCCATGAGGGAAATCGAGTAAGCTGCGGCGTGGCGCGCTCCCAATCCGCCCGGAAGCTGAAGTTTAAAATCGGGGGTGTGGATTAGTGCGCCGGCGGCTTCAAGAACCCCAGAAGAGTCTATTATAAATGCGCCGTCTATCAGCGAATATTCCTTCACAGTCTCGTCCATAAAAGGATTCAAGACATTTCTATCCTCCGGTTTATATCCGTAAAACGGGTTTAAAATCAGCTGCTTGAGATGCGGCTTTAATTCCTCGGCCGAACCGATAACAAATATGCAGCCAACCGGCTTGCCCTCGCGCCCCTCGACTGAAAGTTCCGTTGCTATATCCAAAACGCGTTCGAGCACTTCGGGGGTGACACCTTCCGGAAGCATATTTTTTTGCCCGATGAACACGTTGGAAAACTCTTTGCCGATATCGAGCATAACAATCGTATCAATCAGATTGCTATCGCGCACTCCGCCGAGGCAGCAAATTTTTTCTTTCACCCCGAAAGTTCCGCGCGTAAGCCCTATCATAACTGCGCTTCGCAGCTGTGAAAACCTCACGTCTGAAAACGACCTCACACTTATAAATTCGCACTTAGGAGGCATTGATACAGGCGGTTTTTCGCTTACAATCACAACTTTTGAATCGCCGAAAACCGAGGATATGTCCGGCATTTCCGAGAATGAGTCGCCCAACAGAATTATCGCCGAGCATTTTGCCGCCTTGGAAATTTTAAATGCGGAGCGCATAATCATATCGTTTAGGCGCTCTTCCTTGCGCATCGGCTTGCGCTGGATTTCAGATTTTGCCGCGGATTTTGATTTTCCGCCGTTGAACGCCCCCATCACGGCGTCTTTAAATTCGGGCAGATCGGCGGTCGCCTTTATTTTTGCGCAGACGTCGGCAGAAAATATTTTGGCGAGATTTGAGAGCACGCTGAGATAATTGTCCACCTTTTCGTCCGAGAGCATCAGAAAAAGTATACGCGTCTGCTTATAGTCCTCCAAGCCGTCGAAGTTTATGCCGTCCTCAGTGCATTTGCCGGCTGCGAATACGTATTTTTGCTTCAAGCCGGGAACTCGCGTGTGCGGCATGCATATTCCGTGCCCAAGATAGGTTGATATCGATCTTTCCCTCTCGATTAGGTTTTCAACCACATCTTTGCGCTCCGCCCCTCCGAGAATGGAATCCGGTATGCATTCCAAAAGCTGGCCGACCGCCTCGGAAAAATCCGTGGCCGACACATCTACAATCCTCGATTTCGATAGGTAGCGCTTTAAATTCATTACGCTAATTGCTCTTTGGGATATTCCAATTTAAAGCGTCTTTTTTCATCTCGTAAAGTACGCCTGTTGCGAGAACCGCTATAAAGAAAAGGGTCGGGAGCAGAATCGGGAAATTGTTGGAAACAAAATCCCCGTAGGCGACCGCAAGCGGGATAAGAAAGACGACCTCAATGTCGAAAATCACAAAAAGCATCGCCACAACATAGAATCTTGCGCCGAAGCGCGGGTGGGGCTGTCCTTCGGGGACGACTCCGCATTCGTAGGCGGAATTTGCGGGTTTATTTGCCTTTGCCCTCTGCCCAAAAATCTGGCTTGCCGCGACAATCGCAATTCCCATCGCGAGTGCAGTTATTATCTGAACGAATACCGATATGTACGATGACAATTCCATGTTTTTGTGAATTTCTCACATAGAATCATGCAATGCAACTTTTTTTTGCCTTTTTTTTAACGTATGAAAATCGATATTTCTCAATCATTAAAAGCGGCAAAAACGGAGGCTGACTTTTAGACGAGCGGCTCTGCCGGCATTTTATTGCAAGCGGACATTTTTCCCCAATTTAACATCTCGAAGCAAAACCCCAATGCGCCGAGAAAAGGAAATAAAAAAAGCCGCGGCTACCCGCAGCTTTATGGGAAAAGGATAAAAAAATTATCGCGCAAAACTATCTGCGAAACTTGCGGCGCAATCCGGCAAGAATAAGGCAAACTGCGCCTATTGCAAAGGCCATCGCCGCCGGCTCGGGGACTACGACCATCTGCAAGTTGTTGCCATTCCACGCGAGCGAGAAGTTTTCATCGTCCAATCCCGAAACTACAAAATCGTCTGCAATTGTTCCGTCCTCGGAGAATCCTTCAAGAGAGCCCGCCGAAATTATATCGTAGGTTCCGGAAGCTATTGAGGAGAGTTCCAATTCGGAGAAGTCGAGCGTCACTTTTTTCTCTGCGTTTTTGGAGAATTTTCCGCCGATATCAAATAGCGCCGAGTCGGGGTCAAGCTCGCATATATGGAGAATAACGTTGCTTGTGCCAAATTCGACCGTTTCGGCAATTACCATCGACTTTACATACATATTTAAGGTCTGCTCCGCCTTCCCGGTCATTGCGAAAGACTTGGCTTTAACCTCGTCTATGTACGCGCCTTGTGCGCCAATCGCGCCGTTTGTTACACCCTGGGACATGAGCTGCCCGCCGACATCAATTTTAAAAGAGGTCTGGGCAACCGAATCGGATATTACAATACTATGGTTGCCTGAATAGAATATATTTAGGTTTCCCGTGACTTTAAGCACAAATTCGCTTTCAGTGGCATTTTCGCTACCCAACACGAGGCGCCTCGTCATATAAGATCTCGAATAAATATTTCCGACCGAGTAGCTCGAACCGAAAACCACATCACCGTAGTCTTCTGTTTCACCCGAAAACGTTATTTCCGACGAATTTTCGCCAATCACGCCGACTTCATAACGGATAAATCCGACCGTGTCAGATGCGGTTGGAGCAGTCGTTGCTTGGGTATACACGCTGTAGTTGCCAGCGTCTCCCTTTGTAGTGTATTCTCCGGTATAATCTTCGGGATATAGTGGAGCATAATTGCAATTGCCTATGCTTCCCGCAGTTATCAGATACCACGAAGACGCGTCGTCCAACGCGCCGGAACCTTTATAAATGTATCCTACATTCGCAAGCACAGATCCTGCCGCAAGGCAAAAAATTGGCAATATAAATTTCTTCATATTCATTTTCTATATTGTTTATTATGAGATTTTGACGGTCAAGTTTTTTTTGCCGGCATAATTATCTGCTGAAATTCTTTGAAACGTCCCTACCCGCAATGCGCGCAAACAATAAAAAGCGTTTGCCGGTTTTTGCGCGGCAAACGCATATTTTTATAAAAGCCGCGCCTTATCGCCTTTGGGCTATATCGAGCGCAAAGTAAGTCAATATTATATCAGCACCCGCGCGTTTTATGCAGAGCAATGATTCGTCCCTTGCGCGTTCGAGGTCAATCCACCCCTTCAACGCGGCCGCCTGAATCATAGAATACTCTCCGGATACTTGGTATGCCGCAACCGGCAGATTCGTGCGCGCCTTAATCTTTGCTACGATATCGAGGTATGTGCCGGCGGGTTTTACCATTATTACGTCGGCGCCCTCCTCTTCGTCCAAATCGGCCTCGCGGAGAGCCTCGGAGCAATTTGCGGGGTTTAGCTGGTAGCCCCGCTTGTCGAGATACGTCTTTTTTGCACCTCCGGCGGACTTTGGCGCGGAGCCAATGGCGTCGCGGAAAGGACCGTAGCAGGCTGAGGCGTATTTTGCGCTGTAAGCCATTATTGCGGTTTCAGTAAAGTCGCATTCGTCGAGCGTCGAGCGTATCGCGCCAATGCGCCCGTCCATCATGTCGGAGGGCGCTACGAAATCGGCGCCCGCCTGCGCCGCCAAAGCGGCCATTCCCGCGAGCACTTCAACTGTTTCGTCGTTTAGAATCCATTTCCCGGAAGAATCGAGAATACCGTCGTGGCCGTGCGAAGTGTACGGGTCGAGCGCAATGTCTGCCACAACAACCATTTCCGGAAAGCGTTTTTTGACGGCGGCAATCGCGCGGTTTGCAAGAGACTTCGGGTTGACGGCCTCGTCCGCGCGCGGTGTCTTTCGCGCGGGATCTACGAGCGGAAAAGGCGCAATTGCGCGCACTCCGCATTTGAGCGATTTCTCGCAAAGCTTCAAGAGGGAGTCTATCGTATGGCGCGAGACTCCCGGCATCGACGGGATTTTGACGGATCCGTTTTTGCCCTCCATAATAAATACGGGCAGAATCATATCCGCCGGATCGAGTCTGTTTTCCGCGCAAAGCGACAGCATAGACGCGCCTTTGCGGAGTCTTCTTGGCCTTTTGGGCATATCGAGCTTGAATTTTTCTTCCATTGTGTTTTGATATTGCGCCAGTCTAAAAAAAATCTCAACAAAAATGAAACCGAGCATTTATAATACGCTGACAAGGAGAAAAGACGTTCTCGAACCGTCCGGAAAAGTTTTTGGAATGTACTGCTGCGGCCCGACGGTATACGGGCCTGCGCACATCGGCAATTTCAGGACGTTCCTCGCGCAAGACGTCCTGCGCAGGGTTCTCGAATGTTCGGGTCTTAAGGTAAAGCACGTCCGCAACATAACCGACGTTGACGACAAGACCATTCGCGAAAGCCGCAAACTTGGCGTCAGCCTCTCGGAGTTCACATCGAAATGGACGGACAAGTTCCACGCCGATTGCGAGCGCCTGAATATGCTGCCTCCGACAGTTGAGCCAAAGGCGACCGAACATATTAAAGAGCAGCTTGAAATGGTCTCAAAGCTCGTTGACAACGGGCACGCCTACGTTGCGGGCGACGGCAGCGTTTACTTTAAGATTTCGTCCGACCCCGAATACGGGAAATTATCGGGGCTCGACCGCGAAAATCTCGCAACGCAAAGCGTAAACTCTGCGGGCGACGCAAACCTCGCGGACGAATACGAAAGGGAGAACGTCTCGGATTTCGCCCTTTGGAAGAGCCGCAAGCCGGAGGACGGCGAGAATTTTTGGAAGTCCCCTTGGGGCGAGGGGCGCCCGGGCTGGCATATCGAATGCTCGGCGATGTCGACAAAATACCTCGGGCCTTCCTTCGACCTCCACGGAGGCGGTATCGACCTATGCTTTCCGCACCATGAAAACGAAATAGCCCAAAGCGAATGCTCCACGGGCTGCAAACCGTACGTAAAATATTGGTTTCACAGCGCGCACCTAATGGTCGAGGGGGCGAAAATGTCAAAGAGCCTCGGCAACCTGTACACATTTGACGACCTTGCCGCCAAAGGCTATACGGCGCAGCAGATAAGATACGCGCTGATATCCGGGCACTACCGCCAGCAGCTCAACTTTACCTTCAAGGGACTCGACGACGCAAAGAGCGCGCTTGCGAAGCTCTCGAAATCGCTAAAATCGGCTCTCGAAAAGCTTGGCCTTAAAATGTCGGACTTCAAAAAGCTCGTAAAGCCCTCTGCCAAGTTTGAAGGAACGGCTTTTGAAGGAGCCTGGGCGGCGCTCTGCGACGACATCAACGTTCCAAAGGCAATCGGCGAAATATTCGCCTCTCTCGGAAAGCTTGGCGACTCCCAAGAAAACTTGAACGCATTTGGCGGGCTGATGTACGCGCTTGGCATCGATTTGTCGGAAATTGAGGCTGAAACACAGGAAACGCCCGTTGAAATTCCCGATGAAATTGTGGAACTTGCAAACAAGAGATGGGAAGCAAAAAAGGCGAAAAACTTCGCTCTCGCAGACGAACTGCGCAAGAAGATTTCCGATTTGGGCTGGACTGTTCTCGATAAAAAAGACGGTTTTGATATAAAGAAGTAAAAGTGCTTCCGGCACTCAGGAGCTCCGAGCCTCGGCGTCATGAGATTTGGCGCATTGCGGCGGGCGTATAATGCCCGCCGTTTTTTGTTGTTGCCAAAAAACAAAACGGAGGGGAAATGACAAATTTTCTTCCATTTCTGGGAAAATTGCCCCCAAAAAACACCCTCATTTGTCAGAGAAGTAAAAATATTTGTCGTCGCGCAGGCGCGTGTGTGTTCTGAGGAGGGGCAAATTCCCTCAAAAACATTGTTATCTACGGAGCAGACATTCCTCAAATATACTCATTTTGCGCAAAGAAATTGGCAAAGACAGTTTTAGCGAGGATTTTTGCCGCAAAACTCTAAGTTTACAGTAAACTAAATTTTCTATTTTTATTTTTTGATTTTAAATAAAAAGAAAAATAAAAGTGTAAATGTAAAATTATTTTTGCCCCATGAAAAAATTGCTTTCATACATCAAAAATTCGGCATTTCTGCCAATATGCGCCGGCATTGCAGCAATACAGCCCCAACTATCAGCTCAAATCCAAGAGCTGTATTTTAACGATGTCACAGACAACAATTCAACATACATAAGCGACATCTCCAACTGGTATACGGATACTTCAAAAACAACTCCCTTTACCGGAACTCTCGACGGCAACCAAAACGGCAATGTATCCGGTTCGGGGGAGTTCGCAATAAAAGTGGCGGCATACAATACCCCGACATTTAACAACCTAATATACGAGACGGAAGGCGCCTCAAAAGATTTTGATTTTCTGACACTTGGCAACGATACCGTTCTCACAATAAATGGAGATCTTACGACCAACTTTTCATTAGGCAACGATGGCACAGTTAATAGTCAACGCACCGCAAGCCTTGTTCTATGGGCAAATTCTACTATACACGTCAAAGGCGACTGGATTATAAGCTCGAATAGAGCCGAATCCTCTAACTACCAAGCTGTGAAGATAACTACGGGTGGAGATGATATAAACGGATCCGTTTTGGTTGATGGCAATATAATCTCAAAAGGACCCGACAACATAATATTTTCGACTGTGCGCGGCGATTTTAAGGTTGGGGGCACCATAGACTTAAATGGCAGCCAGTGGAATCTGGCGTCTACAACATCCGCCAACACATATATAAGGGAAATCGGAGGGCTTGGGAAAGCTAACGGAGGCAATGACAGGGTCAGAATGAACATTACAAATACTTCTACAGAACCAAGCAATGCAGTTGTCAATTTAATTTTCAAAAACAAGTCTTCGTACGAAGCAACGACAGCATTTTCCAGAGCAAAAACTGATAATGCGAAATTGAACATCGCAATGATTGCGGAAGACGCCGCAAAAGGCAGACAAGTTCTGAGAATCGACACGACTGATTTATACTGGTGCAACGGCGTGGAAATGCACGACGCAAACATAAACGACGTGGAGGTAAACTCCGGCAGGCTCGATATTGGCATGTATTATGGACTAAAAGGCAACAACCTGCAAATTTACAGTCATAGCGGCAAGGCCGAAGACGCCGTTTTCAGCGCAACCTCGCTAATGACGGGCAACGAAATGGGCAGAGCCGAGTTCTACTCAATGTCCTTCTACAACGGAACGATAGTATTCGACCTCGCGGAAGTAGACAAGGACTTCATTCAGATTAACGGCGGAGTCACGCGCCTTGCGCAAGATGCAAAACTCGTTTTCGACATAAATCTTTCCGCTGAAGATCTTAAAACGTATCCTGAAGCAATCGAGGAAGAAATGATGCAGTGGGATATAATGTCGTTTAAAACAGACGATTCCAATATCGTGGAGGACGACATCATATTAAAGACGCAATCGGGCATAGAAGGCACTCTCGATTTTGTCGCCGACCAATCGTCGGGGCTGACAACAGTATATGTTGAATTGGCATTGGTCCCCGAACCTTCGACTGTTGCCGCAATACTCGGCGCGGCGGCAATAGCCTACGCCCTAATCCGCAGGAGAAAATGACACTTTCATAAAACCGATTTGCAGAAATAGAAGCGCGCGGATTATTTATCCGCGCATTTTTTTTCAAGTTTTAGCGGATTAATTTTTTTAATCTTAAAGTATTTGTTTTCTTTTAAGCTTGGTGTGGAAATTGTAATATTTTGAGGCTTAGAATATAAATAGAATAAAAATAGGCGCGAGGTTGGAAAATTAGCTGCATATATTTTATATTCTGCAATCGCTGCCAAAATCTTAAAATTTCATCGGAGCAAATGGGGCATAATTTTTAATCATGGCTATTCTTTTGCGCATCGCGCTTTATTATACGCGCCCAGAATTTATCAGTAAAATTTTTAAAATTGTTGAACGGCAAATTAAGTAAAAAAGTAAGACGCGCCTAAGGTATCTGAAGATTTTCTGATTTTTGTTTTGATCGGAAAATAACCGCACCTAAAAAAACTGAGGGTTGCAATACGCCGCGCTGAGCGTTAAAACAGACTCTGTAAAGTACCCTGCAAAAAGCTGTGACAATACATTGCAACACACCGCGCAAAAAACACTAAAACCGTCCGCAGAAAAATTGCGGACGCACTTGCCAATGCAGGCGCAAAATATATTACAAAAAAGGGCGGACGCATAATGCGATCCACCCTTTGCCTTTAAATTTTCCGCACCGCTTATCGGCGGAGTTTCAGGCGCTGAATCAGCGCGTTGTATCTGTCGAGCGAAGTGCGCTTGAGATAGTCGAGCAACTTCCTGCGGCGGCTTGTCATAGCGATAAGCCCGCGGCGCGAATGGAAGTCTTTCTTATTTGTTGAAAGGTGGTTCGTAAGGTGGGCAATTCTCGCGGAGAGAATCGCAACCTGCACTTCGCACGAACCGGTATCGCCTTCGTTAAGGGCGTATTCCTTTATAATTTCTTGTTTGTTTATGGATTTGTGTTCGGACATTTTTAGTCTTTCATATTACGCGAATTAGGGCCTTCCATTTGGAAGGCCTCGCCCCAGCTCCGAGCCGGAAACGCCGTCTAAACCCGCTTAGCGGAGTTTCGCGGAATGTGTGGCGGCAACCCGAGCGCATTTTGCGCTAGCAGAAGCGTCGCACATTCTGACGCATTGTTTAAAGTTCTCAAAAACAGTTTTTTTATTCAAGCTTTTTTTATAAAAAAGCGTTCGGAAAAAGAAATTCTCTGCAGCCACCTGCCCTTTTTAGTTTGCAGGCTACAATTAGATACAGCCTACAACCTCCGCAGAATCCGCAAAAAATGTACTCGGCAACCCGAATTTAAATTCGGCAAATGCAAAATCTTTTCCCGAAACGGCATCGTAATTATTCAAAAAATTGCAAAACTTCGCAAAAAATTTTTCGGAATACCGCCTTTTAAAGGCGGCGGTGTCCTCCGCAAAGCATTTTATTTTGCGCGCAATAATTTTTGCAGCGCGGCATATTTTTTCTGGGGGCGGCAAAGAGAAAAATCTGAAACCGCGTCATTCAATTTCTATTTTAAACTCGTTGTCCGAATCCCTGTTCCAAGACAAGTGTTGGGTCTTTGCGGAAGCCGCAAAAAGCGGCGAATATGTGCGCATTGAAATTGTTTTGCCGTCCGGCATAAATTCCATTATCCGCAACCAGCCGTCGCCGCCGTTGCCGTTCCACCCTCCGACCGCCTGCGGATTGAACATTGCTACGGGAATTTTGCGGCCCTTTGAGTTTTCGTATAAAATGTCGTCCGACATTTTTGACGGGTCGCCTGAATGCCCGCATAAAACGAGTTTTATATTGTCCGAATCAAACACCAGCTTTTTCATCATCGCGGCCGCCCAGTTGCGCGGCTGCAGCTTGTACCCCTCGCTTTCGACAATCGACGTTTTCAGCCCCTTCTTGACTCTCAGGACGGAGTGGGTGAGGATTATAGCCTTGGAATCTTTATACTTTTTGCTTTCGAGAAGTTTTTTTGCCCAATCCAAAACTTCGTCGCGCGGCGCAAATTCGAGGGACAACACCAAAACTTTCCCCCACTTGCCGCAGTCGAACGCAAACGCCGCGTTTTCAAGCGTCATAATTCCTGCCGCATTCGGAAAGGCCGAAACAAGGGTGTCGCGCCAAAGGGGATTTTTTGAAACCGGGAAATAATCATTAAAATATGTGTTGCGGTTTTCCGAGCTTTCGTAGCCGTAGTCGTGGTTGCCTGTGCACAGTATGTACGGAATTTCCCCGTCGAGGCGCGAGAACGCCCGCGCAGCCGCCTCCCATTGTAAGAAGCTTTGGGCGTCGCCGTTTATGTCGTTTCTTGTGAGGGGAAATGCCGTTAGCGTGTCGTTGCGCTCGACAATATCCCCCGTGCAAAGAACCGCCTTTATTTTCAGGGCATCTTTGTGCGCCGCAGTCCATGCCGTCATAAGCTCGAATATCGGCTGCGAGAACGTATTTTTTGTGTACGTCTGCGGATCGCCGTACAAAATCATAGAAAATGATTCCCCATTCTCGAGAGCCGGCGGATTTTCGAGCTTTACGTCTGAAGGATGCGTCTGGCGAGTGCCGCAAACGCCGCAAGAACTTTGCTCCGCCTGCGCCGCCGTAACCGACAGCGCGGCAATACATATTATCAATGCCGCTGTTTTCACTTTTTATTTTCAAAACGCCAGTGCATAACTGACGGTAGATGTTTTTAGATATTGTTGATTGTTTGTAAAGATTAAAGTTATTGATT